>Ga0302241_1002390_pt1 | contig 11355 bp, 11 predicted proteins | sample AAG_UR_Arg_MG_FD_193532 | JGI IMG/M metagenome (GOLD analysis project Ga0302241, IMG submission 193532) | Enriched activated sludge microbial communities from anaerobic digester in WTTP, New Holstein, Wisconsin, United States - AAG_UR_Arg | ecosystem: Engineered > Bioreactor > Anaerobic >...
GATTGATTTTTTACTTCCACGTTCCATAAAAACCGGAAATGAAAAATCATCATACTTATTTTTGAAACTTCAAATTGCCACTTTTTAAAGGGGACTCATTACTGAAATCGAAAATATTGCAGACTTGATGGACACCAATACTGATACTGCAGAAGATGATAAGGTCGTCACTACAGACGAGATTGAGGAGATTGAACTTAAGGCCAGATTTTATGAGAAGCTATTACAATATAGAAGGGCCTGCAGGTGTTATTATAAACTATTTCAATTTTATGAAACGGCTGGAAATCAAAAGGAGGCAGACATCATAAGAAATAAACTTGAATCATTGTTGAGGATTTTAAAAATTAGAAATCAGGAAATTAGTATTATTCATACGCTATATAAATCAGAATCTGGTTCAGTTGCAGAAGGCACATCTTATGCAAAAGATAGCCACACTATTATTTCACGAGATCTACCCGTTATACCTTATGATAAAGCTTTTGCCAAAGAAAAGAAAACAAAGCTTAATAAACAAAATATTGAAAATAAAGAATCTACGCAAACAAATAAAAGTAACCAGAATAAAGATATTAAGGTGGAAATTAGAGAGTTAGTTTATAAAGCAAAAAGGAAGTCTGATATTGAAATTTTTGAAGAGGCAGCTGAGATGGCATTAAATGCTGGATATCCGAAAGGGTGGAAGTATAGTTATTATGACATATGTAATAACTACTTAAGGGATTTGTATAGAAAACAAGGCGATATCCGGAAAGAGTATCATTTTATCACAAAAGCACTTGATATCTTAAGACCTTATATGAAACCGGGAATTGCTGTCTTTGAATCACGCTATAGAGAGCTCTCTAGAATTATTAGGTCGGGAATGCCTCAAGAACACAAAACTGAACCTGAACTGCAAGAGTTTTACAATTATGCCGTCCAGTATGAAAGAGAGAGTAACTTTAAAAAGGCGTTGGAGCAATACTCAATGATTGCATGTGCATATCTTGATGCTCGTGATGCTCGTTACCTGGAAATTATTGACAAGAAATGTGATATTTACAGATTATTAGGCTATAAAGATTACGAATTTTTAGAAATAAACAGAGCACTAAACCGGGCTGAAGATTATATGCATAGTTATATTGAAGACTATAGAATTCACTTAAAAAAAAGAAAGGAAACTATATAGTCGTCCCTTAAAAACAAGTTAAATTATTGAAAACCAGCAAAAATAAGCCGTAAAACATTTGGAATAAATGCAGGAAAACAGTATCTTAGAGTAAAATTACTGCAAATAAATTCAAAAAAAGATGGTTGGAAAAATACCAAAAACACACCAGTTAGATTTCTTCCAGACTCCACTGGTAAATTTTATAGACATGAATCATGAGCTGGTACAGTTAGGGCATAGGATAAACTGGGAAAGTGTAGAACAAGATTTTGCCGGTTATTTTTCAGAAAATGGACGTCCTGGGGTTCCTGTACGCAAGATGGTGGGTTTGCTGTTGCTCAAGAGCTTGTATAATCTAAGTGATGAACGGGTTGTGGCACAATGGAGAGAGAATCCGTATTATCAGTATTTTACGGGAGAGAAGGTATTTCAGAAGGGCTATCCGTTTGATCCATCAGACTTTGTACACTTTCGCAAACGTATTGGGAAAGAAGGGGCAGAGAAGCTGCTGGGTTTGAGCATACGATTGAATCTGGAGGAAGATGGAAAAGTAACAAAAGGTAAAGTAAAAGAAGTTTTTATAGATACGACGGTCCAGGAGAAAAACATCACGTATCCCACAGATGGGAAGTTATACAAAAAAGTAATCAGTCAGTGCAGGCAAATTGCCGACCAGGAAGGGATCGTTTTACGCAGGAGTTACACCAGGGAGCTTAAGGCCCTGAGCCTGAAGATGCGTTTTATGAACCATCCAAAACGTAAGAAAGAAGGACAGAAAGCGTTACGCAGGATGCGTACCATAGCCCGGGCCCAGGTGAACGATCTGTCACGTAAACTAACTCCGGCACAGCGGGAGCCCTACAAAGATCTACTGCTACGATTTTGTGCTGTAATCACCCAGGAGAGGCATGACAAGAACAAGATCTACAGCTTGCATGAACCGGATGTAGCTTGTATCTCCAAGGGTAAAGAAGGAAAGCCTTATGAATATGGGAATAAATCATCGATAGCTAAAACAGCCGATGGATTGGTAGTGGGAGCCATGGCCTTTGAGGGAAATCCTTATGACGGGCATACACTGGCAGATCAACTGGAACAGATACAACGGATCACCGGTCACAGGCCCAAGATAGCGCTGGTAGACAGAGGATACCGAGGACAAACGTATGTTGAGAGCACAAAAATAGAGATTCCGGGAGCGGGGAAGAAAAAGCAAAGTTACTACCTGAAACAGAAGGCACGCAGGAAGTTCCGACAACGTGCCGGGATAGAGCCGGTCATAGGACATCTTAAGAAAGATCACCGCATGCTGCGGAACTATTTGAAAGGGACCACTGGCGATGCTATCAATACGATGATGGCTGCAGCAGGTTACAACCTGCGTCATTGGATCATAGAAAGAGAAAGGAAGCTCATTTTTGTCCTTTTTTGTATCCTCGAAAAATGGGCTATGGTGGTTTCATTATTCAGAAGAAGGGAAAGATGGCTGGCGCTACAGCCTGTTCCCCGGAATGTTGAAAAACGGGAGTTTTATAAGGGTTGACTAAATACGATAAGTGTTTTCCAGTTAAAATAAAAACAGTGGCTTCCGGGAAGAAAATCCCTTTAGCATCCAAATAAAATTGCGGTTCTCTAACAATTTCAGAGTACATTATTTTTGGCTTATTAAAATCCTCCAAATAAGCGCAGTTACGCAGATTGTAAGGTGTGTCACCTTGGTCTGCTCTATCTCTGATATCAACCCAATATTCATCTAAATGGATCTTAACAGCCGGATAATCCTCAATCCTAATCCTTGGAAGTTTGCCCTTAATACCGTTATGAGTGTAAGCATCCGATAAAACCCGTATAAAGTTACCAACTTCGAGCAGACATTGTCAGTTACTCACACAAATTCGTATGATTTTTGTTGAAGTTGGAAGAACTTCAGTGAAGTTGACAGAAAGTTGTACAAGTTCTTGTAAAGTTGTACAACTATATTAAAGTTGTTTGTTTTCCTGTGATTTTGCCCACTCAGCAGGCAGCAGTTCTTCCAGATTTCCTTTACCGTTGCTGTAAAAGTATATTTTTGAGAGAACATCTTCCATCCATTCAGCAGGGTTTACACCGGCTGCCTTGCAGGAACCCAGGAGTGAGTAAACTACGGCAGCCCTTATGGCAGCCTCTCCATTTCCACAGAACAGATAATTTTTTCTTCCAAGAGCCAATGGGCGTATGGCATTTTCAATGTGGTTGTTATCGATTTTATACCGGCCGTCCAGGTGATACCTGGAGAGTTGTGGAAAGAGGCTGTAAGTATAAGCGATGGCCTTTGCCGTACGGCTTTGGGGTAGCAGTGACTTGTAGTTCTCATAAAGCCATTTTTCAAAGGTGACCAGTATGGGATACGCTTTTTCGCATCTTATTTTTTTTCTTTCTTCCAATGATAACTTCTGTTCATCAGCCTCCCTCTCTATGGCATAGAGGGATTGGATCTGAAGCAACGCCTCGGTAGCCAGCTTTTTGTTCTCTTTCAGGGATTCATCAAATTTACGCCTTGCATGTGCCCAGCAACCCAACATCAGCTTTCCGTCAAGTTGTTCCATATTCTGATAGACCTGATATCCATCGGTCTGAATGGCACCCTTGAAGTTATGCAACAATACCATGGCTGTTTTCTCTGATCGGGAACCCCGGTCGTAATGGAAAAATATTTCTCCGGTATCCGGGCTGCGTACCGCCCATACGTACCCCTTGACAGCTCGTTTCTTTTCATTGTCCACCACAGGAAGCGTACTCTCATCTACCTGGATGTAATCACAAGTCAGTACCCGTCGTCGAAGATGGTCATAAAGTGGTTTGAGCAGCTCACAGCTCTGGGAGAACCAGTCTCCCACCGTAGAAGAGCTGATATGCACTCCAAGATTAGAAAATCGGGCAATTTGTCGGTGGAAAGGAATATGGTAAAGGTACTTTTGGATGATAATCTCGGTCAACAGTGATGTATCTGCCATGCATTTATGCAAGGGAGCCGGTGGAAGCGGGGCTATAAGCACTGTGGGTGATTCCTTTGCTCCGGGAACCTGGTCCGATTGGTTTTTAAGGACATATTTTCTGCGGATGGTCCTCTTGATATAGAACTCTGCAGGTCTGAGAGCCAAGCGGTTGGTTTCTTCAGTACCTATGCATATATATTCTTGATCGTTAATGCCTTCAGGATCAATAATTGTCTCTTCTACACGAAGACCTTCCAGGGAAATGTCTTTACGAGGGGTACGGGGCTTATTAACAGTGATGGTTTTTGTGATCAGCTCTTGTTCCTGCTGTGCGGCTTTTTCAAGCGCTGCCTTTTCCTGGTCACTCAGAGCCTCTCCAAAGATATCCAGCTGACGCACATTAGGATCTGTGGATATGAACCGTTCACTCTTTTTGCCAAATATGATCTTGCGAAGACGTTCGATCTCGAATTCCAGCTTTGAAATGACGGCTTCTTTTGCGGATAATTGGTCGCGAAGAGAAGCGATCTCATCAACCAATTTTTGGACTTCGGAAAGACTTTTTTGCGGGGCCATTTAACACTGTAATTATCTGATACAAAGATAGTAACAAGATTTTAAACGGCCAAATATTTTTGATGTTTCTTGCTAATAATTTACTCTTTTTAAACGCTTTAACCGTGCTCCCGGATCCGATACGATTCCCTCTACCATCATCACCAGGTCTACCCACTTCATAGAGATGGATCCATCCTGAGAATTGCCTGAGGGTACACGAAAACGACCTTCTTCCAGAAGCTTTGAGTAGATCACCAGACCGCCCGGCTCCATATGAAGCAGTTTTACCCGGTTCCTAGCCTTGTTCACAAAGATGAACACATCTCCATCTCGGACATTACGGCCCATATTGTTGGTTACAAGACCGCTCAGGGTGTGATAGCTTTTGCGCATATCGGTAGGTTCGCTATAGAGAAGGTACCGCATGCTGTCGTTCAGGCTAAACATGACGACGGCCTTCTGCTGAAACTATGATGGCGTTTATCATCACCGGATCTAAAAAGCCACGAATGCGAAGCTCTGCTCCGGCCGGTGTCCGAAGTTCTATCTCTATCTCTCCCTGGGCAACATAGCTATGGGGTATGTTTTTATTTCCTTTACCTTTTCCCAAAACTCCGCTGCCCTGGATATTGATGGGAAGAAAAGAACCTCCCACTGGAAGAGATTCCTCTGACCGTTCCCTGGCTTTGTGTTTCCAGTAATAATACTGATATGGTTTTATGCCTTTTGAGATCAGATATTCCTTATTGTTCTGTCCGGAAGCTTGAAGGTCTTGCTCTAATTGATAATATTCTTCGAGTGTCATCGCGTTTTACTTTGGAAACAAATGTAAAAAGCCCATGATACTCTTACAATATGTGTTTTATCGGATGCTTACTTATGAGTGTTGATTAGCCATAGATTGGCCCAGTCATAACCATATCTTTTAATATCCCTGCCACGAAGAATCGGTCGAATAAGCTCATCAGTTCTTTTTCGTTCTTCTGCACTTTTGCAATTATTAAGTATTTCTTTGCGTTTATCGCCAGAAATTATAAATGCCTCATTACAACCTGTAAGAACACCCCTGTAGATCTTAATATCCCAATCTTTTAATGGTGTACCTATTGACTCAATTTTCTGCTTAATACTCTGTTCTATAGGTGATAAAACCACCCAACTATCACTCCCATTAAACTCACATATTGTTTGTTGCTGCTTAACATAATTGCTCAATAATTATACGCCATTTCAACCAGGTACCTAGAAAGTGTATTTCGGTCTACTTTACATATCTGTGCAATTTTTCTCTGTGAAACACCAACTCTCATAAGTTCTTTAATCAAATTATTCTTAGAAAACAACTTGCGTTTTTCTATGGAAGTTTTTCTCCCTTTCGGCCTGCCTAATATAACACCTTCTGCTCTCTTTCTGGCAAGAGCTTCTTTTGTGCGCTGGCTGATAAGATTTCTTTCGATTTCCGCAGATAATCCAAATGCAAATGCAAGCACTTTGCTTTGAATATCATCCCCGAGTCTATAATTATCTTTTATTGTCCAGACTCTACACCCTTTTGTCATACAAATGTTTAATATCTCCATAATCATAAAAAGGTTTCTACCTAGTCTTGATAATTCTGCACATATTATCAAGTCATCTTTTTTAATTTTATTAAGGAGACGACCAAGTTCGCGTTTATTGTAAGATTTTGTGCCACTGATGGTTTCTTCAATCCAACCATCAATTACAATAATTTCTTTGGAACAGAAATTATTAATTTCATAGCGTTGATTTTCAACAGTCTGTTTGTCACTACTAACTCTAATGTAACCGAATATAATACTTGTACGTATTAAGTTCTTTCAAAATACACTGTTATTATAACCGGAACTGACCAATACAACAAAAACGGAAATCTGGTTGCAACAAAAACGAAAACAATCATACAATAAAATCAGAAATAATCGTACAGCAAAAACGGAAACAATTGTGACCTGCAAAGAAGATTGCATTATTGCGCCAGTTAGGCATTAGGCCTGCCCAACAACTGCCAGTGCTTCTTTACGAAAAAAGCATAAAGATTAATAAAATGCTGACATAAATCCTTGTTCTTTTGTAATATGTTTTGTATTTTCGTACTCAATGTCACCAAATACTAACAAAAACCATTCAACTACCCAATTTTCCGCACAATCCCAGCACGAGTACATGGCTCCGGACATCATCGTAGAAGACCTCTATATTGATGTGAGCCTCCTTGATTCCGGTTCCATGAAAACCAGTGATTGGGATGAAAGGGATTGGTAATTGCCAATAAAACAAAGATATGAAAAGCTTCAGCAAGACGGCCACGGCCGTTCTGATGTTCCTTTTTATGGTTGCCTGCAACGTGCAGGACAACCCGCAAGACAGGCAGGCATCGCCACAAAGTATCCAATTCACGGGACGGACGGAAAATCCTGCCACCAGGACCACCCTGGTCAATGGCATTGAAACAGCCTGGGAATCCGGATCCGACAGGATCGGGATTTTTTCGCTCCAGGCGCGGGTGAGCGAAGAGACGGAACCTCCGGCCCACAACGTGGCCTTCTCGGCCCTTGAATCGGCAAAAACATCGGCTTTCAGCGGCACCATGCTCTGGGGAACACCTGCGGCCGAGCACGTCTTTCACGCCTATTACCCCTACCAGTCCCTGGATGAGCCGGCCATGGATGCGGTTCCTGTTTCCCTGCCGGCCGAACAAATCCAGCCAGGTGCCAACGACAGCGGCCACCTCTCGGCCCTTGATTTCATGGTATCGACGCCCGTGGCGGTGTACGCCCCGGAATCCCCTGGAGGAGCCTCTGTGAACGTGGACCTGACTTTCAATCACGTGTTCACCCTCATGGAATACCGCATCACCGGCAGTGGCCAGGCATTGACGGATATCGGCCTGGCTGGGGCCGGGGCGCTTTCTTTTTCCTCCGGCACCATGGACCTTGACCAGGAACCCGGGGCAGACCCTTACACCATAACCAAAAGCGGGACTAACACCTATGTCCTGGCACACTTGTCTGCATCGGCCACCCTGTCACCCACACCCATTAGTGTTTACATGATGGTGCTGCCGGGAGAACAGACCGCAGACATGAGCATCAGGGTAAAAACCGGCTGGACCTGGAAAACCCTGACCAAGACGCCTCCTGAAGGGGGTTTTCAAAGGGGGAGCAAGTATGTGACGGAATTGGATTTGGATGATGCCGCTTTCAACGACGATGAGTATGTGTACATACCCGATGATAACTTCCGGGCTTATTGCCTGGACAACTTTGACTCCGATGACGATGGAAAAATAACTTTTGCCGAGGCGGAGTCCGGAGCCTTGACGGTCATGAATGTGTCCTCCAGGAGCATCATGTCTTTGGAAGGGTTACAGTATTTCACCCACGTGAACACGTTGCAGACTGTGGGGAATTCGCTGACCTACCTGGATGTGGGCAACAACCTGGAATTTCAGACGATCAACTGTAACTCCAACAATCTGACAACTTTGAAAGCAGGAGGATTCACCAACCTGAAAATACTGTATTGCAGCTACAACCAATTATCCACCCTGGATTTAAGCGAAAACCCGGATCTGGAAATATTGACCTGCAAAGACAATCTTTTCACTTCTCTTGATGTCAGCAACAACCCGGTACTGGACTACCTTGACTGCCGCGACAACCCCGACCTGCAAACGATCTATGTTGCGGCAGGGCAAACTATTAGTGACTTGTACAAGGATGACCATACAGTAATTGTCACAAGGTAAACAGGAGGGCTTTGGGGTTCCACGGCCTACAAATAAGAGCCCCACCCCAAAAACGTATCTATGCTTGCAAAAAAGTCAAGCATGATGAATGATATACGTGCACAAATTGACACATTGGCTGAAAATACGTTTGACAGTTATGTGAATGCTTTTAAAAAGCTATTTGTTATACAAGACATAGAAGCATGGAGTCCTGCTATACGATTTGCTACTGCCATATGTAGTAGATTGAAAAGAGGGTTTTCTGATCCTCCAATAGTTATTGCTGCACTTGGCCTTACACCGGAAACTCTGAAAATGGATCTCAAGACATTTGGTTTTATATTCGAATGCATGTGCATCCGCGATTTAAAAGCCTATTCGCAGGTTTTTGGCAGTTCCATATCTTATTATCATGACCGTTATAATTTAGAGGCTGATGCGGTGATGCACCTGACCGATGGAAGATATGCCGTGATTGAGTTTAAGTTAGGAGGCAAGGAAATTGATGAGGGGGCTGCTCATTTGCTAGAGATACAAAGTCTGGTGAAGGAATTCAACAAGGCAAAAAAGCAGATGAAACTGCGTGAACCTGACTTGTTAATGGTAATCACCGGTGGTCCCATTGCTTATTCACGTCCCGATGGCGTAAAGGTGTTGCCTCTGGCATGTTTGAGAGACTGAATTTATAATGCCTCGGCCTAATAATACCCCTTACCGGGTATAGTATGGCGGATGCCGCCTCTGGGATTTTCCACATCGCCCATATAGCGCGGGATCAGGTGAATGTGCGCGTGGAGAATGGTCTGGCCTGCCGCCGGACCCACGTTGATACCCACATTGAATCCATCGGGATGGTATCTTTCTGTCAGGATGGCTTTACAACGATTCACCAGCTGCCAGAGTTCCTGCTGCTCCGCCCCGGTAAGTTCAAAATAATCGGGAATGTGCTTTCTGGGTATGATCAAGGTGTGCCCCGGGCTGATGGGGTAGTGGTCGGGGATGGCGAGTGCTCCTGCCGATTCGCAAATTACTTCTCTATCCTCTGCAATGGAGCAGAAGGGACATTCTTTATCAGTTTTAATGCTGGTCATTGTATGTTTTCCAATATTTGAACCCCATGTTTTCAGCAATCTGCACTAATGGGGAAAATGTTTTTTTATATAAGCGGTAAAAATCGTCCTGTGAAAGTTTAACCAGCTCGGAAACAGAGTCGTAGAGCACCAGATAGTCTTCCAGTAATTTATTGTTGGGGTTGTTGTAATAGGCGGTTTTGAGCACCTTGTTGTGCACTTGAGCAAAGGGCTTTAAAAAGATGTCGAGCCGAGGCAAATCATTGCTTTTCGCGGAATTGACGCCCGGATCAACCGGCAGCAGGTTCCACAACAGGTTGTGGGAAACAAAACTCCAGGGGATGAAGTGGTCTATGGCATAGAGGTTTTTATCTAACGGTCTGCCTGTGTAGATACATCTGATGGGGCCGTTTACTTCTATGAAATTGTCCCAGTACCTGCGCTGCTTAAGCAGGGAATCGCGTTGAATGGGTTTCACCAGTTTTGAGGACAGGTCTGGGACGTTAGGGTTGCGCTTTTGCAAGAAAAGCGTCAGATTCCAGAAGGTGAACTCTTTCAGGATAACGTAATTGTCTCTCAGGTAGGGGAGCCAGAGGGGATTGACGTGTATGTGTTCGCCTTTTATAGCATACATGCAGTTGTTGTGAAAGGTTTGGGACTGTGCTTCCACCTGGTTATTGGTAATGTGATTGATCCAGGGAGAAAGGAACCTGTACGGCACATTGATGGTGAAAACGTTAAGCAAACTTTTAATTTCCGGTCTGTTCAAGTTATTGGCAAGATTCCTTTTGAGCAGTTCTTTATCGGAGTCAATAGGAAGGTTGAGTGCTTGTTGCAGTTGAATGATCTGTCCGCTGAGCGAGTCGGATTTGCCAAAAGATATGCGGAAATAATGAACGGGGTACCAAGCCTCGGCAATCATGCCAATGATTATCTCCCAAAAGGACATGCTGGTTTTGCCTTCTTTTACCAGTATGTCCAGGATGGATGCAAACCAATAGAATTTATATGTGGCCGTAGTGTTCTTGTAGATCTGAGCCAGCACTTTTGCATCAATATTCTGATCGTATGGCAGGTACATGCCTCTAATATACGGAAAAACGTGGTATGGCAGGTACATGCCTCTAATATACGGAAAAACGCGGTATGGCAGGTACATGCTTCTAATATACGGAAAAACGCGGTATGGCAGGTACATGCTTCTAATATACGGAAAAACGCGGTATGGCAGGTACATGCTTCTAATAAAAACGTGACAGGTGGAACCTCAGTGCGCCACTTCCATTTTTCAAAAACGTAACCTTCAGAATTACAAGCCATTAATAAAATTAATCATAGTTTTGGCGTACTGAGGTTCCACCTCCGACACCCACCACGGGCGCTTTTGCGGTGTTTTTGCCCGTGGTGGACTTAGCTAACCAAGGGAATGTTTTGTATGACCACGGGCACTTTTACGGGTTTTTTGCCCGTGGTCAGGCCAAAAACATACCCACCACGGGCGCTTTTGCGGTGTTTTTGCCCGTGGTGGACTTAGCTAACCAAGGGAATGTTTTGTAAAGTGCTTTATATTAGACGTTTAACAAAATCTACGTTCTTTGGAAATTATGACCACGGGCACTTTTACGGGTTTTTTGCCCGTGGTCAGGCCAAAAACATACCCACCACGGGCACTTTTGCGGTGTTTTTGCCCGTGGTCAGGCCAAGAACATACCCACCACGGGCACTTTTGCGGTGTTTTTGCCCCTGGTGTGTATTCTGGAGCATACCGCAGGCCACTGTATTGAAGTCACCAACGAGTATCAGGTGTGTGCAGAACATTACTGTTGCTGCAGCAAAAGA
>Ga0302241_1002400_pt1 | contig 11317 bp, 12 predicted proteins | sample AAG_UR_Arg_MG_FD_193532 | JGI IMG/M metagenome (GOLD analysis project Ga0302241, IMG submission 193532) | Enriched activated sludge microbial communities from anaerobic digester in WTTP, New Holstein, Wisconsin, United States - AAG_UR_Arg | ecosystem: Engineered > Bioreactor > Anaerobic >...
CGTCTTTAAAAAATTGTAAAAATTTTGTTCTGTTTATTATTTTTGACGCATCAACTTTATTAACTATAACTTCGCCTTTTCTACCGGACTGGGGTTTAGCTTCTTTAAAAACTTTATGTCTGACTGTTGCCATCTGCGGTCTGTGTCTCGGCGTTAAAATCGTAGCCATAATATTCCCGCCGAAAGCAGGTCTTGTCTGCTGGAGATTTCTTGTTGTTAAATCTACATCAAGTCCCGTACAATCTGCCGTTAAGCCGGTATAAATTTTTGCCGCAACTCTTGATGCAAACGATCTTCCGATATTTGTTGCGCCCATAAGTATTATTTCAGGCTTTTCTTTCTTTAATAATTCGGTAAGAATTGCCGTATACGAATCATCCTGGAATTCCGTAAAAATAGGATCGTCGTAAACGTAAACTTTATCTGCGCCTCTGTCTATCAAATCCTGAGCTTTTGAAGTTATGTTTGAACCGATTAAAACAGCGCTTAGAGGAACCTGCAGTTTATCTGCAAGAATTCTTCCCTGATTTAAAAGTTCATAAACAACCGTTGATATAACGCCGTGTCTCTGTTCTGCATAGACCCAAACGCCTCTGTACTGCGACAAATCAACCGCCGGTTTAACTTCATCTTTTTTCATTTCAATCGCTTTGAAAACTTTACATGTCTGCACGCATGCTCCGCAGAATGTACATTTATTTACGTCTATAACTGCCAGTTTAAATTTTTTAGGATGATCCGGTCTTTCAGTCATTGCGATAGCGCCGAACGGACATGCGCTGACACAAAGAGAACAACCGATACATTTATCTGCCAGTATATTTATTTGATTTGCCATTTTTTGCTTCTCCCTTATAATTCGTTTGTCGTTAACTTCTATATTATATAAGACTTGCTTCTTTTAATTTTTTAACTAATGCCTGTGCCTGAACGTTTGCTTCTCCCGTAAATTTATCTCCGCCTTTTCTTTGAGGAGGCGTAAATATTTTCATAACCTGAGTTGGAGAACCTTTGAGTCCGCATTTTTCAGTATCAGCATTAATACATTGAACATTAAGCTGTTTTATAACTGCTTTTTTTGCATTCATTTTACCTTTAAGGGACGCGACTCTTGGCGTATTGATTTCCTTAACAACAGTAATCAAACAAGGAACCGGCGTTTCAATTAAATCGTACCCGTCTTCCATCATTCTTTCAACTTTCATAAATTTATCATTTATTTCTTCAACTTTTTTAACGTAAGCTACATGCGGAATATCAAGCATTTCGGCAACGGAAGGCCCTACCTGAGCTGTGTCTCCGTCTGTTGCCTGTTTACCGCAGATAATTACGCTGTAATCAGGTATAGTTTTAATTGCCGACGATAATGCATAAGAAGTTGCCCATGTATCGGCACCTGCAAATGCTCTGTCGCTGACGAGTATTGCTTCATCTGCACCTTTTGAAATTGCTTCTCTGAGAGCAGAATCCGCCTGCGGAGGTCCCATTGTTATAACAGTTACTTTTCCGCCTGTTCTTTCTTTTAGTCTGACACCTTCTTCTAAAGCATATTCGTCAAAGGGATTGATAACTGCTTCAACGCCTTCTCTTTTTAATGTTCCTTTTTCAGGATCAATTTGAACGTTTGTCGTTCCGGGAACCTGTTTTATACAAACTATTATGTGCATCTTTATTTTTTCCTCCTGTTTCTTACCTGCAAAATATAAACATCTTTACTTCTATATCAATAACTAGAAAGATTTTGAGCGAACCGAAGTATTTTCAAGTCGCGGTGTACGAAAGCGTAAGCGGTACATAAAACTTGAAAATACAAAGGTGCAGCCGAAATATTTCGGTTATTTACTCGCTGCTGATTCTTTAATAAGATTCAAAGCAATCTCATTTTTCTGAATCTGACTTGTACCTTCATAAAGAGTTGTAATCTTTGCATCTCTCATCATCTTTTCTACAGGATATTCTTTACAATAGCCGTATCCGCCGAAAATCTGAACTGCGTCAGTTGTAACCTGCATTGCGGTTTCTGATGCAAAAAGTTTTGCCATTGCAGATTCTTTACTTGTTCTTACTCTTTCATTTTCAGGTTTTTTGTTATTGTCATCTATCATTCTTGAAACCTGATATACCAAACATCTTGCCGCTTCAACTTTTGTTGCCATATCAGCCAACATATGCTGAATACCCTGGAATGATGCTATCGGCTGACCGAATTGAACTCTTGTTCTTGCATATTTAACCGCTTCGTCCAACGCACCTGCCGCTATACCTAAAGCCTGAGAAGCAACGCCCGGTCTTGAACCGTCAAGTGTTGCCTGGGCGATTAACAAACCGTGTCCTTCTTTTCCTAATAAATTATCTTTATGAACTCTGCAATTATTGAATATCAATTCTCTTGTTACTGAAGATCTGATACCCATTTTATTTTCTTTTTTACCGAACGTAAAACCTTCCATTCCTTTCTCAAGAATAAAGCACGAAATGCCTCTTGCTCCTCTTGAAGGATTTGTTTTTGCAAATACCGTATAAGTTTCGGCTTCTCCGGCATTTGTTATAAAACATTTTGTTCCGTTAAGTATATAATAATCTCCGTCTTTGACGGCAGTAGTTTTCATTGCCGTAGCATCCGAACCTGCTGCAGGTTCTGTTAAACCGAATGCCGCAAGTTTTTTACCTGAAGCTATATCAGGCAAATATTTGCTTTTTTGCGCTTCATTCCCGCCGACTAAAATAGGAAGCGCTCCGAGCGCAGTAGCTGCAAGCGCAAGCGCGATGCTTCCGTCAACTTTGCATAGTTCTTCTGTTACAAGAACCAAACCCATAATACCTTGTCCTACTCCGCCGTATTGTTCAGGTATATAAACACCGCACAAATCTGCCTGCGCCAGTTCTTTTACTATATCCCAGGGAAATATTCCCTCTTCGTCATATTTTTCTCTTACCGGCTTAATTTTCTTTTCCGCTATTTCTCTTGCCACGTCAACCAGCATCTGTTCTTCTTCGCTTAAAAAATACTGCATATTATCCTCCGGTTTTTTTGAAAATTTTTACTGCGGATTTAAAAAAAACGGCGCATTATTTTGACTCGTTCTCAAATGCCTGTTTGGCCGCCGTTTGTTCGGCTTGTTTTTTTGAATTGCCTGCGCCGACACCTAACTGTTTAGCATTCACAAAAACAGCTACTTTAAATTTTTTGTTATGATCCGGCCCTGATTCTTCAATTACTTTATATTGCGGCAAAGTCCGGTACTGCGACTGAATTTTCTCTTGTAGTTTGGTTTTATAATCGGTTATATCAAAATTAATGTTTCGGTTTAAAAATTTCCCGATAAATTTTGACGCCTGTTCAAAACCGCCGTCTAAATAAACGGCTCCCGTCACGGCTTCAAATGAATCGCAAAGCAGCGATTCTCTGAGCCTTGCTCCGTTAAGTTCTTCATTTTTGCTTATTAAAACAAATTCATTCAATTGTATTTCTTTAGCCCATCTGCTCAAACTTTTAGCAGACACTATCTGGGCTTTAAGTTGAGAAAGATCGCCTTCCTGTTTATCGGAATACTTATTATACAGGTATTCTGAAACAAGAGCGGATAGAATACCGTCTCCCAGAAATTCCATCCGCTCGTTACAATCCGTTAAACCATATTCGCTGGAATATGATTTGTGTATTAATGCCAATTCCAAAGTTTTTTGATTTTGAAAAACATAACCAATAATACTTTGAAGTTTTGCTATAGTTTCAACTCCGACATTTAAAGAACTGTCTTTTGTTTTTACAACATTTATTTTTTCTTGTTCCCGACAACAATTACAACAAGGAACTTTTTTTAATATTTTCTTTATTTTATCCAACATACTTTTTTATAACTATTGTAGCATTGTGCCCGCCAAATCCCAAAGAATTTGACATTGCGCAATTAATCTGCCGGTTTCTTGCAACATTAGGAACATAATCCAAGTCGCAGTTCGGATCCTGCGTCTCATAATTTATTGTAGGATGAATAAAACCATTTTCCATACATAAAATTGTTGCAATAGCCTCAACTCCTGCGGCGGCTCCGAGCAAATGTCCGGTCATTGATTTTGTTGATGAAACCGGTATTTTATAAGCTCTTTCGCCGAAAACTGTTTTTATAGCAAGCGTTTCCGTCTTGTCATTTAATTCCGTTGAGGTTCCGTGAGCGTTTATATAGTCTATTTCATCTTTTGAAATACCGGCGTCTTTTATCGCAAGTTCCAAAGCTTTGATAACGCTTTTTGCTTCCGGATCGGGAGCCGTCATATGATATGCATCGTCTGATGCTCCGTAACCTGCAAGTTCCGCATATATTTTTGCGCCTCTTGCCTGCGCATGTTCTAATGTTTCAAGAACTACAATACCTGCGCCTTCGCCTATAACAAAACCGTCTCTGTTTAAGTCAAAAGGCCTTGACGCTTTAGCAATATCGTCGTTTCTTGTTGACAGGGCCTTTATATTATTAAAACCCGAAACTGCCAAATCAGTTATTGTGGCTTCCGCTCCGCCGGTAATAATAATATCGGCGTCTCCGTATCTGAGAAGTCTTAAAGCATTGCCGATAGCATGATTTGCCGACGCGCATGCGCTTGAAACGGCATAATTAGGTCCGGTAAAACCGTACTCAATCGCTATTTCTCCCGGCAGCATATTTGTTATTATCATAGGAATTAAAAAAGGAGAAACACGTCTCGGTCCTTTTTCTACAACCACGGAATGTTCCTGTTCTGTTATCTCAAGACCACCCATTCCTGTTCCGGTAATAACTCCTATTCTTGACAAATCTTCTTTAGACAAATCCAGTTTGGAATCTTCGATCGCCATTTTTGCGGCAATAAAACCCATCTGGGTAAATCTGGCCATTCTTCTTGCTTTCTTTTTGTCAATAAAATTTTCGGGCACAAAATTTTTGACGTTGGCGCAAAATTTAGTGGCAAAATTGGAAGCGTCAAACGCCGTAATGGGGTTTGCTCCGGATTTACCTTCTCTTAAAGAGTCGGTAAATTCCTGCTTGCCAATACCTATAGGAGAAAGAACCCCCAGTCCTGTAATGACAACTTTTTTCTTATTCATAAGCTTTTAATTCTCTGAACTTATTTAGCTTGATGAGAAGAAATATATTCAATAGCCTGCCCGACAGATTGAATTTTTTCAGCTTCTTCATCAGGAATCTCAATACCAAATTCTTCTTCAAATGCCATAACGAGTTCAACGGTATCCAAAGAATCTGCGCCCAAATCATTTATAAATGATGCTTCCGGTTTAACTTCTGCCGGATCAACTCCCAATTGTTCAACAATAATTTCTTTTACTCTTGTTTCTATGTCTGCCATTTTACTGTCCCCCTGTTTTTGTTGAGTTGTGATACAACCCTTTTTATTTTTAACTGCACTTTAACTATACTGCCCTTACTTACATATACATTCCGCCGTTTACCGACAAAATCTGTCCTGTAATATAAGAGGACTCTTCACTTGCAAAAAATAATGCGGCTTTTGCTATGTCGCTTGCTTCGCCTAATCTCTTTAACGGAATCTGTTCAGAAAGTTTTGCTTTCACATCATCAGTTAAAGCATCGGTCATCGCCGTTCTGATAAATCCCGGCGCTATCGCGTTAACTAAAACGTTTCTTGAAGAAAATTCCCGCGCGCATGTTTTAGTTAAAGCTATTACTCCGCCTTTTGAAGCCGAATAATTTGCCTGACCTGCATTACCCATAAGACCTACGACAGACGTTATATTTATAATTCTTCCTGCTCTCTGTTTAAACATCTGTTTCGTAACCGCCTTGGTGCAGTTAAAAACGCCTTTGAGATTAACCGATATTACGGCATCCCACTCCATCTCGCTCATTCTAAGGACTAAGTTGTCTTTTGTTATTCCCGCATTGTTTATAAGTATATCAATTTTTTGAAATTTTTCAAGCGTTTTTGCAACTAAATTATCGCACTCTTGCAATTTTGCAACATTGCCTGCTACTGCCAATGTTTCTACCCCGTAAACACTCTTTAATTCATCGGCCGTTTTTTGGGCCAATTCAATATTGATGTCAGATACTACAATATTTGCGCCCTCTTTGGCAAATGTTTCAGCTATAGACTTTCCTATACCCTGAGCGCATCCTGTTATAATTGCTGTCTGTCCTTTTAATCTCATTGATTCAACTCCTTTAATGCTTTTTCTAAACTTATGCTGTCTTCAATATTTAATACTTTTTTACTTTTATCTATTCTTCTCATAAGCCCCGACAAAACTCTTTGCGGACCTACTTCAATAAACAGTTCCGTTCCACCGGCAACTGCGTTTAAAATTGAAGCGTCCCATTTTACAGAATTATTTATTTGTTTTGCAAGTTTTTCTTTGATATTTGAAACGTCTTTTGTTATTTGAGCATCGCAGTTTGTAATTACCGGATATACGGGATTATTAAATTCATACTTATTTAATTCTTCTTTCATCATTTCAGATGCCGGGGTCATTAATTTTGAATGAAACGGACCTGATACATTTAATAATATAGCTTTTGCTGCGCCTTTTGCCTGAGCAAGTTCAACAGCTTTTTGAACCGCCTGGATATTTCCGGATATAACAATCTGTCCGGGCGAATTAAAATTTACCGCGTCGCAAACGCCTGACTGCGAAGCTTCATTGCATATATTTAATACAGCTTCTTTATCTAAACCGAGTATTGCCGCCATAGTTCCCGGATTTTGTTCCGACGCTTTCTGAATAAATCCGCCTCTTGCTTTAACCATTGAAAGACCGTCTTGAAAATTAAAAATGCCGGACGCGCACATAGCGGAATATTCCCCGAGCGAATGCCCTGCCGTTATTATTTCAAATTTATTTAAATCTGCGGACTGTTTTAAAATTTCAAAACATGCCATGCTTGCCGCAAAAATAGCCGGCTGCGCATTTTGCGTGTTTTTTAAATCTTCTTCGGTGCCCTCAAACATTATTTTTTTAAGATCTGCTCCGAGCATCTCTATTATATTTTTTGCCGCCGGATATTTTTCATATAAGTCTTTTCCCATCCCGACGTACTGCGAGCCTTGTCCGGGAAACATCAGCATTATTTTTTGCATATTTTTATTGCTCCTGAATTTTAATTCTTACGGAAAAAAATTTTCTAAAATCCTGTTTTTATGATTTTTTTATATTTTAAGCACCGCGGCGCCCCAAGTGAAGCCTCCGCCAAACGCCATAACCGTTATTATGTCGCCTTTTTTAGCCGCTCCCGAACTGATTGCTTCATCAAGCGCTATTATCGTAGTTGCAGAAGACATATTGCCGTATTTGTGGACATTTACGTAAATTTTTTCTTTGGCAACGCCGAGTTTTTTGCCTACTGCTTCTATAATTCTCAGGTTTGCCTGATGCGGGATGTACAACGCGATGTCTTCATCTTTTTTCCCTGCCAGTTCCAGCGCTTTTCTTGCTGCTTCTGCCATTTTGACAACGGCTATTTTAAAAACTTCTTTGCCTGACATTTTTATATAATGCTGTTTTTTGTCAACGGTTTCATGAGTTGTAGGAGTTGCGGTCCCGCCTGCCGGAATATTTAAAAGATTTGTATAAGTTCCGTCAGATCCTAAATGTACTGACAAAACATCTTTTTCTGTTTCCGATGCCTGTAATACCATAGCGCCGGCTCCGTCTCCGAATAAAACACAAGTATTTCTGTCTGTCCAGTCTGTTATTCTTGTTAAAACTTCACCGCCGACTAAAAGGACAGTTTTGTACGCACCTGATTCTATAAAAGATTTCGCTATCGTAAGTCCGTACATAAAACCCGAACATGCCGCCGATATATCAAACGCCACGGCGTTTATTCCAAGTTTTTTTTGTAAAATACAAGCCGTTGCCGGAAACGGCATATCGCCGGAAATCGTAGCTACTATTATTATATCTATATCATTTATTGAAATTTTTGATTTTTCTATGGCTTTTTTAGAAGCTTCAAAAGCCAGATCGGATAAATTTTGATTTTTACCTATTATTCTTCTTTCTTTTATGCCGGTTCTTTCGGTTATCCACTGATCTGAAGTGTCAACCATTTTTTCCAAATCGCTATTTGTTAAAATTTTTTCCGGTACATAAGACCCTGTTGCTAAAATTTTTACGTTAAATTTATTCATATTTTTTACCTTAAGATTTTATAATCTCTTCATATTTTGCAAGCTCTTGAGCTATTTCGTCGTTAACATGCTGAGAAGCGTATTTTGCGGCGACTATAACCGCGTTTTTTACCGCTTTTGCATTTGATTTGCCGTGGCCTATAAGACAAACTTCGTTTACTCCCAATAAAGGAGCTCCGCCCTGTTCCGTATAATCAACTTTTTTCTTCATGCTGTACATAGCGACTTTTAAAAACGGTATAATACCCCAAAACAGCGGATTGCTTTTTACGCTGTCCTTTATAAGTTTAATAATCATTTCGGCAATGCCTTCTCCGAATTTTAAAATAATGTTTCCTACAAATCCGTCGCATACGACTACGTTTGCTTTTCCTTTCGGTATGTCTCCGCCTTCTATGTTTCCTATAAAATTAAGCGATGTTTGTTTAAGCATGTCGGATGCGGCAAAAGTAAGCTCGTTGCCTTTTGTGTCTTCTTCGCCTATTGATATAATTCCTATTTTCGGTTTAGACTGTCCTAAAACTTTTTCGGCGTATATGCTTCCCATAACGGCAAACTGCATAAGATGTTCCGGTTTGCAGTCAACGTTTGCTCCGACGTCTAATATTGTGCACATTCCGGATACCGTCGGAAAAGGAGTTGATATTGCAGGTCTTAAAACGCCGGGAATTCTTTTGAAATACATTATTGCTGTAGCCATTGCCGCGCCGGAATTTCCCATTGAAACAAAAGCGTCTGCCTGTTTGTCAACGACAAGCTTTGCGCAGACGGCCATGGAAGAATCTTTTTTCTGTCTTACGGCGTTTGCGGGCGATTCATGCATTTCTATAACTTCGGTTGCATTAATAACTTTTATTTTGCTCGGCAAAATATTATGAATCTTTGCGTATTTATCAAGCAAAGGATATATGGCTTCCTGTTTGCCGACAAGAAGCACTTCATGGCTTGTATGCTTTACGGCAAGTACGGCGCCCTCCACGTTTATGTCAGGAGCTTTATCGCCGCCCATTGCATCAAGAGCAATTATCATTTACTTCTGTTCCTTTTCCTGCTGCTGCTCTTCGCTTTGAGTTTTTGTTTTTTTAACTTTTTTAGGAACAATAAGTTTTCCGTTGTAGAATCCGCATTCCGGGCAAACTCTGTGAGGCATTTTCGGCGCTCCGCAGTTTGAACATTTATTTGAATTTTCCGCGGTTATTTTAGAATTTGCAGACCTCCTGCAGTCTCTGCGGTGCGGACTATGTTTTCTTTTTGGATTTGGCATTTTTCCCCCATTTACTTCTTATTTAATTTTATTATTTTTGACCACTTTTGCGCAATAAATTCACCGTCATTTTTTTCTTTACATTTACAGTCTTTTTCATTCTTATTACGTCCGCAGACCTGACATATTCCTTTGCATCCGTCATAACATAACGGCTGCATGGGAATATCCAGTATTATTGTCTGTTTTATATCATCGGAAAGGTCAAACTCTTCGTCTTCCTTAGAAAAAGAACTTTCAAAAGCGATACTGACGCTTTTGTCAAAAATCCCGATACACCTTGAACATTCAAAAGTCTCTGTTCCGTATATTCTGCCGACTATATTGATAATATCCGAATATCTTACCGCTTTAAAAGAAATTTTTAAATCTGATTTTTTTACAACACCTTTTTCCAAATCAAGTTTAAAAATTTCATCTTTTACTTCAAGCTCTTTTTTCTTTTTAAAATCATCAAAACGTAATATAAATTTCCCCATATCATATATGTAAAACAGTATTAGATTATATTTGTTAGTTAGCCGTTTGTCAATACCTTAATATAGCGTTATTTACCCGTTTACCATATATAAAAACAGCTTACAACATTAAACAAAAAGAGACAGGCGTTTTTAAGAATCCTGTCTCTTTTTGTTTATATAAACAAATTAATTATTTGCTTCCAAACTTCCAATTTACGCCCATTATACCGCGTGTTTCCCACCAGTTGTCTGACCCGTATTCAGCTACGGCATAAGCATATCCGGCATAAAATTCTATTGTTTCAGTATATTTATATTTTGCCGTTAAATCATACTCATACCAATAAGAATCTCCGCCCTCTGCATCTCCGTTTTTGTATATATCAAGCGATACGCCGTATTTGCCTTTCGTCCAATCCGCTCCGATATTATATGATTCTAAATTATACAGACCCCAATACAACCAGTATGTGCTTGAAATAAGTCCGAAATTTGCATCTGACATCTCTGACCAAAAATTATTGCCTGCTCTTAAATACTGAACTCTCGGCGTAAGAGTCATGTCTTTAATTTCAAAGTTATAAGAAGCATTAAGTCTTGTAAGTATGGAATCGTTAAGAACCTGATCGAATATTTTTGAAGAATCGCTTGAATACTGCTGAGCAAATTCTCCGGATGCCGTTAACGCTCCGAATTTAACCATAGGCTTTATACCTATAGTTTCTGTTCTGTATCCATAACTCAATATTGAATTATTATCAGTTTCTGAATCATACAAATAGCCTCTAACACATATATTATCGTTAACTTTATACTTACCGTTTAAAATTATAACGTTTAATTTATCACCGTTTACCGAACCGTTTTCATTTGCCAATTTTGAATAAACCAAATCTACTTTTACTTTCTCTTTATCGTCATACGTCAACTGTGCTCCGTCCATTCCGCCGTTATATGCGCTGTTCCAACTGTAGTTTGAATAAGAATATCCCCATTTTGACATATCTCTTAAACCTACATAAAATATAGAATCGCCTTTTTCACCGTAATAAAATTTACCGACTTTTAACGATAATCTGTCATTATCAAATAAATTTTTAAAAACTATATTTGCTTCGGCAAGAACCGTCTTGCTTAACAATCCCGTATCGCTTGAATTATCTGCCTGCTGGCCTGCAAGATAATTGTCACCCCAGCTGCCCATATACATCAATGCTACGTTTGCTTCAATATTTTCTTCAAGTTCGAAATTCGCGCCTACAAATAATCTTGAATTTGTATGGCTGTACTCGTCTGCAAAATTTGTAGCACCCTGCCAACGTTCCATACTTCCCATAATATCCAACTGCCCGTACCAGTTTATCTGCGCGCTTGCTACTGCAGGCACAAACAAAGCCAACGTAACAACTAACACAAAAAACTTTTTCATACTCTCTCTCCTTGT
>Ga0302241_1002404_pt1 | contig 11305 bp, 9 predicted proteins | sample AAG_UR_Arg_MG_FD_193532 | JGI IMG/M metagenome (GOLD analysis project Ga0302241, IMG submission 193532) | Enriched activated sludge microbial communities from anaerobic digester in WTTP, New Holstein, Wisconsin, United States - AAG_UR_Arg | ecosystem: Engineered > Bioreactor > Anaerobic >...
CATACATCCCTTTTATACCTTAATGGCGCTTTTTCACTCAAATTGGCAGACGGTATTTTGCTGAAAGCAAACTAAGTTGTACACAACCTAATCCACTTTCTCCGACATGTGCTACCTAAAGACACACAATTTCACTCTCCATTGAATTTTCATGGGAAGCAAATTCTATTTCACCCTTGAATTCTGTCGATATTCTGTTAGAATCATAGTAATTGAACACGAACGCTCTTAGGTGCCCCACATTGGGGAGAATAGGGAAACCGGTGAAATCCCGGTACGGACCCACCACTGTATAGGACGAGTCTTTCGCTGATCCACTGGCTTCTGCCGGGAAGGGGGCGATTTAAGATGCTTGAGTCCTTGAGTCAGGAGACCTGCCTAAGAACTAAAAGTCTTTCCTGGGTAATGGAGAGCAGCGGAGATGACGGCAAAGTCCCGACCACAATACTTTTTTTGTGGCGGGGCTTTATTTTTTTACCAAAATTTGACTTGGAGGAGATTCAAAATGACATCAGAACTCAACACAAACAAATTTCACGGGTTAGAAGCACTCAAAAACGCCAGTCCGGAAGCACTTGAAGCGGCATTAAAAGAACTCGCAGGCGGCATCGATGCGCTGGATCAGAATGCGGCTGCCGGCATGCAGCAGCGCCTGGACTCCAAAATTAAACCTCTGAGAAGTCTTGGCGTCTTAGAAGACATTGCCCAGCAAGTTGCAGGGATCATGCGCACCCCTAACCCAAAACTCAACAAAAAAGCTGTTCTCTTGATGGCAGGCGATCACGGCGTCGTCGTGGAAGGCGTCAGCGCTGCACCTCAAGAAATCACAGCCCAAATGTTTTACAGTTACCTGAGAGGTGAAGCCGGCATCAACGTCCTGGCAAGGCACGGGGGCGCGGAGGTCATCTGCACGGATATTGGCATTGTCTCCACTTTGGATCCCCCTGAGCTCATGGCCAACCGGGTCAAAAACGGCACGGACAACATTGCCCATGGACCAGCCATGACAAGAGAAGAAGCTATACGCGCGATTCTTACCGGCGCGCGAATCGCCTCAGAAGCCATTGATTCAGGTATCAACCTCCTGGCTACCGGCGAAGTCGGCATTGGAAACACAACGCCAAGCGCGGCGCTGATTTCCGTCTTCACCGGACACAGTGTCGAGGAAGTCACAGGCCGCGGTACCGGACTTAAGGACGACGCCCTCAAGCATAAGGAAAGCATTATCCGCCAAGCGATCGAAGTCAACCAGCCTGACCCTGCTGATCCAATCGGTGTACTGTCCAAAGTTGGCGGCCTCGAAATTGCGGCGCTGACCGGTGCGATCCTGGAAGCTGCTTACCGTCATGTACCTATCATCCTGGACGGCATCATCTCCACCGCTGCAGCCCTGGCAGCCGCTCAAATCGCGCCTCTTGCGGCAGCGTATATGATCTCCTCCCACAACTCTGAGGAAAAAGGCCATGAGATTGGCCTCAAACAGCTTGGCATTAACTTCCGACTCGATTTCCACATGAGACTGGGCGAAGGGACCGGCGCCGCTCTAATGTTCCCTATGGTTGAAGCCGCGCTGAAGATTGCGGATGAAATGGCGACTTTTAATGCTGCGGGTGTCACGACGGGAGATTTTTAATCTAAAAGGCCACTTCCGGGTTCTTTCCTGAGTAGCTCAGATGTGGTTTTGGATTGAATGACCATCGGCTAAAAAACAAGCACTAAAATAGCCAGGACAAAGACTCGCGTATTCAAGTCATTTGTCCTGGCTTAGTTTTTTGGGGTCAATCCTGCACAATCAGCATAAAGATGCCAAGCAATACCGCAAAACCTACCATGACCGAATAGTCCTTCTTCTTGATTATTGCGACAAGCCCCAATATCATGCCGGCTGTCGACATACCAAAAGCGCTGAGAATAAAAGTGTGGGCGACAAGCTCGTTGAACGAGCTTTGAGGCCAGGATGGACTTTTCAGATCAAACAGTGAATTAACCGCACCAATCAGCAAAAAGAAAGCGACTGAACAAATAACAGAGGCTTTCCCAATATTGGAATCCGGCAAGGCTTTAATCTTTTTAAACATCATTATCCCACCCCAGCCCAACGTGAGAAACTAATCTGCTGCAGATCGTCGGCGCATTTTATTTCTTATTTATACCCTTTACAACAGCCGTTCTCTCAATGGGTGGTCAATAAGATCCCTCCAAAAGAATTCGAATGTGAGAAGCATAGGCATTATCTTTATTGTTCGTTTAAAAAAACGTATACTTAAGAAAAAGCGCCATTTCAAACTGTGGTTTGTCATTTTTCCCCGTTTTTCGCAATAAAGGAGGCCAAATATGACTGTGAACATTAACTTTCTCCTCTTCAACGGCTTCGAAACGCTGGACCTCTTTGGCCCGGTCGAAATCCTGGCGCACTTTGAGTCACATCAACTGCGTTATTTTTCCTTAACTGGCGGCCTGATCACAAGCACGCAGGGGGTCAGCATTATGACCGAACCCATTGACGCCATGCCCCAGTCCGGGATTCTCGTCCTTCCGGGAGGCTTTGGCACACGTACCCTTGTCTATCATGACGCCTTTATAGCCGTTCTCAAACACTATGCCGAACACTCCGAATACTGTCTCACCATCTGCACCGGCTCAGCGCTGCTGGCTAAAACAGGCCTTCTCGACGGCCGCAGAGCCACCTCCAACAAAAAAGCCTTTGACTGGGTGACCTCTGTCTCAAACGGCCCTCACTGGATCAGAAAAGCCAGGTGGACCGCAGACGGAAAATTCTACACCTCATCCGGTGTCTCCGCAGGCATGGACATGTCCCTGGGATTCATTTCAGATCTCTATGGCGCAGAAAAAGCAGTCACCATTGCCGAGGCCATTGAATACCGCTGGAACCGGGATCCGGATGATGATGCTTTTTAGTACGTTTGCCGATGGTCACACAACCCCCACCCCACCCAAAGATTCTTAAGTCTCAACTCCTCCACCACACCAAAATATGGAAGTCATTTATATAAATAAACCCATTATCTTATGTTCAATAATGGGTAAATTTAAAGCATAGACAATTTCCGCGTCCTCCGGGCTAAAGCTGATGCCAGAGGATGTGGAAATTGATTTTTTTTTGAGAATTAGTGACTTAATTGCTTCTAATATGGCGAAGTGTTTATGTTGGGCGATTTAACATTGCCCTTAGAGTCCGTTTATTAACTCGAACCACTTTTCTCCGCTACCTCTTAATAACATTGAAAGTGACTTGCGGATCAGGAGAAACTGAAGTTAGATCTCCAAATGATGCTGTGGCTTTTATGGTATAAATGCCAGTTGCAGCCCCTTTGGATACCTTATGGGTCACTGAAAATATTCCAAATTCGTTGGTCGTTCCTGCATAACGGTTTATTAGCGTTCCGTCTTTATTGAAAACCTCAATTGTAACACTTGCCCCAATGACAGATGTATTATTTTGATCCTCCACTTTTGCAGTAATGGCGAATAGATCATTCCATTTATAAGTGTGACCAGATTCCGGACTGATAATAGAGACATCTAGTGCATCAACAGTTGCAGTTGATTTAAATGTCGCATGAATTGTGTGATCTGAGGTTACATTGGAAAATTCATAGTTGTTGACAGCTTCAACAGGGTTATTATCAACAACAACATCCGCAACTTGATATCCAGGATCCGGAGTGATCATAAAACTCTGATTACTGCCTTCTGTGACATAAACTGTACCTAAAGGCGTAATGGTACCGTTAGAACCAGCTGTAGCATTAATGGAATACTTTGTCACAGGCGTAGCCACAGCATCAACTGCCCGGTCCGCTCGGACGAGACCATTGCCTTGGTGTTCTGAAGGAAGCGATAAGTCCTCAGCTGTCGTCGTCAGGATCTGCCAGACGTCTCCGTTGCTCATCATTGGATCCGCAGCCCAAACCAGCGCCGCGGTCCCGGCTACGTGAGGAGACGCCATGGACGTGCCACTCCAGCCGTCTTCATACAGGCTGTCTGGAACGGTGCTCATAATGTTGACACCTGGAGCGATGAAATCAACATCTGGGCCTGTACTTGAAAAATAAGCACGCTCATCGCTGCTATCTGAAGCGGCTACGGCGATGACCGAATCATATTTAGCAGGATAGCCAACGGTATTGCCAGTGCCAGCATCATTTCCGGAGTTCCCGGCGGAAGCGACAATCAGGATCCCATCGAGATAAGCATTTTTGCACGCGTTATTAAATGTAGACGAATAAAGACTGCTGCCAAGGCTCATATTAATAATGGAAATGTTGCCCTGATCACGAACCCACTGAATCCCCGCAATAATAGCGGACGTTGAACCGCTGCCATTGTCGCCCAGGACTTTTACTGCATAAAGACTAACCTCAGGTGCAACACCGACGACACCAATATCGTTGTCCAGCGCCGCAATGGTCCCTGCGACATGAGTCCCATGGCCGTAAACGTCGTCATACAGATCATCGCTTCTCAGGGTCAGACCTCTGAGATAAAAGCGTTTGCCACCGACAACGTTAAGATCTTGATGGTCAACATCGATCCCAGTGTCCAGGACCGCGACACCTATGCCGGCGCCTTTATTCTTGACCTCCGGTGGTGTCCCCCAGGTTGGAAACGGATAACTTTCATCACCGAAAACCCGGTCAATCCCCCATGGTGTCGTCTGTTCAAGGGCATAAACCTCAGCATCCGGCTCAATGTAGTCAATCTTAGGATTCTTGCTGAGCGCCGCAGCTTGCTGTGGTGTCATTCGGGCGGCTATGACATCCACCAGATTGAATTCTGCATAGATTTCGCCGCCAAAAGCTCTTACCATTGCCCGGTTTTGAGCTCTCTCCGACATATTGTGAAAACCAATGAGGACATCAACTTTTTCGCTGGTGCCCAAGCCCAAACTCATGCTCGAACCCAGAAGCAGCATCAAAACAATAAGTAATGCAGTCACCTTACCTAAATTGCCATACACTATTTTTCTCATCCATCTCATCTCTTTCAGGAGGATCCATCCGGCTAAAGTTTCATATTTGGAAGCCGCCGAGTTGTTCGTGACACGCTTTGTGGTTACCCAAACCACCTCATTATAAATATACTTTCCAGAATATTTATACCCCATGTTGGAGTTGAATAACGTGAGACAGCATCATCTTCCGTGTCAGTGCAACAGGTTCCAGGGATGCCGCCTTACCAAACTGGACAAATTCACCATCTGAGTTTATAATTATCAGAAATATCTGATACTTTTCGAATCATCACATTTCGGTTGTGATTGGGGTGTTTAGGGTGACCATCGGCAAACACAAGTTTTTAAGAGGTACTTAGCCAACATCCCGCTCCAGCAAAAAAAGTGACAGCATTTGAATCCGTGTGGACGGACTCAGAGAGGGGGCGCATCTGATGGAAGCATTTTTGTCGCGGATGGTACTGCCAAAGGAGCTAACGAGGATTTTGGAGGACTGCAAGGGCATCACCGTGCCGGAAAGCCGCTCGGAACTCCTGACGCTGGCCATGGGGGGAGACCAGAACCAAGACTGGCACGAAGTGGCCTACGACGTGGCCGGCAAAGGCAGGGTCGTGGAGGCGACGGTGGCAAAGTGTCATAATGGCATTGTGATTAATTATACCGAGGCCTATTTGAGGCGCCGCGACCCGGACTGCATGGTCATTGCGGACGGCAAGGGCACGGACAAACAGACCTATTGCGAGCGCTATGGCAATGATTTTTTTAAACTTAGATCGGAAAGTTTTGACTGGATCGCGGATCAAGAGTTGATCCTCATGCCTTTCATGGCCGGGGGGCCGGAGCTCGGCTATCCGGCGCTGCTCGTTGGCCCGAAAAACGCCGGTTTTTTTGCCGCTGCGCTCGCGGACATTCAGGGCTTCATCCCGGGCAGTCAGCTCGAAGCGGGCTTTAAGCCCAAAGCCATAATTTATCTGGCCCCCACCCTTCGCCACACCCATTTTGGCGGGAGGCAAATGGTGGTTCATAACCGGTTGGATGATCTCTACGAGCTCTTTTCCTATAATCTCTACCCTGGCCCAAGCGCTAAAAAAGGCGTCTATGGCGTCCTGATCAAAATAGTCGAGGAGGAAGGCTGGGTCACCGCCCACGGTTCTACAGTTGTGGTCATTACGCCTTATGACAACGTTCTGACTATTATGCACGAAGGCGCCAGCGGCTGCGGAAAAAGTGAAATGACGGAGCAAATCCACAGGGAGCTGGACGGGCGCATTCTCCTTGGCGAGAACCTGGTGACCTCGGAGCGTCTCTATCATGACATCAAGGAGACCTGTGAGCTGCGCCCGGTGACGGATGATATGGCCCTTTGCCATCCGAAGCTTCAAAATGGCAGCCGCAAGCTTATTGTCAAGGACGCGGAGGAGGGCTGGTTTATCCGGACGGACCATATCAAACGCTATGGCACGGATCCTTATCTGGAAGCCCTTACCATACACCCCAAGGAGCCGCTGATCTTCTTTAATTACAGCACGGTTCCGAACGCCACCTGTCTGATTTGGGAGCACATTATGGATGCGCCCGGAAAACCGTGCCCGAACCTCCGGGTGATCCTGCCGCGGTGCTTTGTGCCCAATATTGTGAATGAGGCGGTGGAAATCGATCTTAGGAGCTTTGGCGTCCGAATGCCGCTCTGCACGAAAGAGCACCCTACCTATGGGATTATGGGGCTGTTCCACGTTCTGCCGCCGGCACTGGCCTGGCTTTGGCGGCTGGTCGCGCCGCGGGGCCACAACAACCCCAGCATCACGGATACCCAGGGCCTGAGCAGCGAGGGCGTGGGCTCTTATTGGCCATTTTCCCCGGGCAGACAGGTGGATCAGGCGAATCTTTTGCTCCGGCAAATGACCGTGGCTTCAGACACGCGCTACATCCTGGTCCCCAACCAACATATAGGTGCATACAGGGTCAACTTTATGCCCCAGTGGATTGCCCGGGAATATCTGGCCCGCAGAGGCTCTGCCAAATTTGCACCTGGGCAGCTGCAGCCCGCGCGCTGTCCGCTCCTGGGGTATAACCTCTCCAGTGTCAAGGTCGACGGCACCTACATCCCCCGCGAACTCCTGGATGTCCTGGAACAGCCGGAGGTTGGCGAAGAAGGCTACGACTACGGCGCAGGGCTTCTGACGGACTTTTTCAAGAAAGAGCTTGCCAAGTTCCTGACAACCTCCCTGGATCCCCTTGGCCGCCAAATCATAGAGTGCTGTTTAGCCGATGGTCACGTCGACGACTACCTGCCATTTCTGCCTATGAAGTTTTGATGGAAGGTGGTGTCTGACCCCCGCTTCCACCTCTTGCAGGATACAAAACCATTTTAGTCATCATTAAAATATTAGATATGGGAGAGGTGCGAATCATTTGAGGAAACTGCAAGCAGAAGTATTCGTTATGAACACTGAGGGACCATGATGATTGATGCGGTAAAGGCTTTACCGCCTAAAATTCTGGAAGAGCTTGAACTGAAAATATGGAATGTCACAACCGTTGAAGGCTTTAACCGCAAAAAAGAACTAAAGGTTGGCAGGATTCCGTCATTAACGATCAATGAACAGCAGGCTTTCGAATCTTTAATACCCCACAGGAAAAAATTGCTGAATAAAATCCATGAATTTCTTCAGGAATCTGATTAAGGATAATAATGCAAATTCATAAGCGCTTACATAACAGGTTCACACAAAAAATAAATCCTTGGTACGTTCTAAATAGAGCGTGCCAAGGGTTTGCATCAAACTTAAAGAAATGGGAGATTGAATATGAAAATCACGGTGCTTTTAGCCAGCCACCGCAGCAAAAAGAATACAGCGCAGACAGCAGAATATTTTTTGGAACATCTGAAAGACGGTAACGAAATCGAGTATGTCAATCTTTTGAACAAGAAAATTGAAATCTGCCTGGCCTGTGACTACTGCAGGACGCACTATGGACACTGCATCCTCAAGGATGATATGGAATCGGTCATTCAGACTTTTCACCAAAGCGATCTCATCATACTGGCAACACCTTTATATTTCAACAGTGTGACCAGCCGGTTCAAAATATTCATAGACAGAACACAGATTCTTTACAATGCAAAGTATAAGCTCAAGGATCCCATCTTCAAGGAGAAAAAGAAAGTGGTGGTGATTGCCAACGCAGGAGCGCCCCATTATCCAGGACAATTTGAAGGCATCATGGTGGAGTTGAAGCATTTTTTTTGGAATATCAACGCCGACGTGATTGGGTATTACAAGTACAATGATACAGATGAAGTCATGATCAAAGATAATGAGGCTGCACGGCTCGAACTGGCAAACGCCGGGGCACAAATCGCCAATCTCCAATTTTGATAAGAAAGTCGGAAAATTTACTCAAAAGGCCATCGACGTATACGAGGCCTTTTTTACATGTGACTATGCCTTGGTTTCTGACTTCCCAACAGGAACCGTTAACAGTATAGAAATGATGGCTGACATCACCATAAACAGATTAAAAAGCAACGCTATGATCGCGGCATACCGGATCGAAATATTATCTGTTCGCCCCATGAAAAAACCTTCCACAAAAGTGATTTGCTTCATGCTTAGTCCTGTGAATATGGCCGCAGAAATGGAGATCCCAAACGCAGAGCCTAAGGCCGATGCCATCCTGTAAATCCCCGAAGCTGAACCCGCTTCTTCTACAGGTATTGAGGTTAAAGCCGCATCAGCTGATGGTGTTGCGTATAATCCCAAACCAAATCCAAAGAAAGCAAAACCAATTGTACTCACAATTATGTATTGGCTTGTCATCATAAAAGTAAACGTGGTCATTAATATTCCAACACTGGCGACTACGCACCCCAAAACCATGGGTTTACGGGCGCCATATCTTTGCAGGAGCTTCTCGCCCGCTTTAATGGCTATTAATATCGCTATAGGATATCCTATGGTTAAAAATCCTGCCTGTAAAGCGGTCATATCCGCTCCTAATTGTACCAGCGACAAGGCAACCACCAATGTGCCTGCAGCACCATTCACCATGAAATTAGAGAGCGCTGCGCCTTTATAGGTGCTGTTGCTGAATAAATTGAAGTTAATAAAACTATCTTTTGTACTTTTTTCAATCTTGAAAAAGATCAAGAATGATATGACCACTATTGCAGCAAGTCTTAAAGACATTGGACTCGACCATCCAAGTCTGCCACCTTGGCTTATTAATATATTTACTGATAACATACCTATCATGAAGGTTATAATTCCGGCCAGGTCAAATCCCCTCTTCTTATCACTGGGTGGATTCTTACTTTCAGGTACACCAGAAATTAAGAAAAAGCTCCCTATGGCGACAACAATAGAAAACCAGTAAATATAGCGCCATCCAATGGTAGAAGCAACAATTCCGCCAAATAAGGAACTTAACGCAGCACCTCCCCATGAGCCTATAGAGTAAATGCTGATCGCTCTTTGACGAGACGCGCCTTCATAATAGGCCTTTATCACAGCCAATGCATTAGGCAGAATACAAGCAGTCGACAGCCCTTGAAAAATACGACCTGCAAATAGAAAAACAGCCGTCTCTTTAGGTGATATTGCTATTATTAAAGATCCAACTATACTTAAAACAAGTCCAATCTTTGTTATTTTAATGCGTCCGAACCTATCACCAAAGCCTCCGATTACAACTATAAAAATGCCAGAAAATAAGGCTGCGGCACTTACTGCAATATTGCTCGCATTAACATCAATGCCCAGATCTACGCGAATAGTCGTTGCTATGTTCAAAATGGTTTGAGCGAATAATCCGAAGGTTATAACAGCTAAAAATATACCTAACAGTAACCTGTCATTGCCCTGATAATTTTGGCTGGGTATATTATTGTTTTTCATTAAATTAGTCTCCCTATATCATTGTCAGATCAATGTGCTTCTTTAAAAAGTCTTCTGTGATTTTTAGAGCACTGACAACATCCTCTAAATGGCAGATTTCAACCGGAGAGTGTGAATATCTTCTCGGAATGGCCAATGATACAATTGCCATTCCATTACCAGCATACAGACACTTCGCGCCATCAGTTAGATACGCGGCGCCAATAAAAGCAAATTCTTGAAATTTCGAGTTCGTGGTCACCGCTGAAGCTCTAACAGCTTCTACTAGCTTAGGATGGCTTGTGGCATAGCTGAGAGCATTTAAGTAAGCCTGAGATAAGATGATCACTGGGCCTTTATTTAAGGCAATAGGAAGTTCTTTAACCGAATCACAGTCAGGCACATCACCCGCTGGCACTGTATCAATAAAGAGGCCATAATCAGGTTTCAAATAGTTTACCGCAGCTGAAACTGCGCTGACCGTAGTCTCTTCCAGAATTCCAAATACCGCGAATATTTCTCCTTGAATATCCTCGGTTTTAAGTTCTATCATAGCCTCAATAAGAATTGCGCAACCAATCCTGTCATCTAATGCTCGCCCACATAAATAGTCCGTATCAGCCATTTCCTGGCATGGAGACTCAGGCACAATTTGTGATCCGGTTCTGATCCCAAGGGCCTCTGCGTCTTCTCTTGATCTAACACAAATATCCACGTAGGATTGTTTGATGGATTGCGGTTTTGCCATTTCTTCCGGAGTCAGCATATGAGCTGATCGTGTTCCTATGACACCAGGCACCGCACCCTGATCGCCCTTAACCCAAACTCTCCTGCCCGGCATACAAGCTTCAGAAGCAAGGCCAACCTTTCCAAAATACAAAAATCCATTAGGTGTTATAGTCGTTACAGCATATCCTACCTCATCCATATGAGCGCTGACCAGCACACGTGGTCCAGGCTTTGTACCCTTTTTTCTCGCTACTAATATTCCGCAATTCATCATCTCAACGGAATCCACATGGTCTTTAAGTTCGTTTTTTATGTATTTGGCCACATCCCACTCATAACCGCTTAAACCAATAATCGACGTCAGTTCTTTAAGTCGTTTTCTCAGTTGTTCCTTCACGAAATAGACCTCCTTAAAGTCATTGTTCTGATCAGATCCGCGGTGAGATTCACTCATCAGTTTCAATGAACTTATACCCAATTCAATATTTGTTGACTTATGATTTTTAAGTGTTTTAAGTTTTCTTTGTCCCCTCTTACACGCATAGCAACATCATTCAATGAATGAAATGACAGTAAATAACAATGACCATCGGCAGAGTGATATGCTCCCTTTGTAGTAGACAGTTGAAATAATAAAACTGTCACTACAAGGGGAGTTTTTCTATGAAAAGAAAATCAAAGATCAGTTACGAGGAAAAGATTCAAGCAGTCCAGCGCTATATAA
>Ga0302241_1002407_pt1 | contig 11298 bp, 7 predicted proteins | sample AAG_UR_Arg_MG_FD_193532 | JGI IMG/M metagenome (GOLD analysis project Ga0302241, IMG submission 193532) | Enriched activated sludge microbial communities from anaerobic digester in WTTP, New Holstein, Wisconsin, United States - AAG_UR_Arg | ecosystem: Engineered > Bioreactor > Anaerobic >...
TGATGTTGATGCTGTACTGACAGGCGTTTTTGAAGGTGATTCTCCAGAGGTTTTATACAGTACCGATGAAAAGCTAAAGAATATGGTAACCAATCTATTTATAGATGGAGAGATTAATGGGAAACTTGCTACTACCAGTCTTATCCATAGCCGTGGTGAGATTAAACCAAAAAGGATATTAATAGTGGGACTGGGCAAAAAAAATGAACTTTCCCTTGATAGGTTGCGTGGTATGGCTGCCGTATCAGGGCGGTTGCTCAGAGATATTAATTGTCGTAAAATTGGTATTCATCTTGGTTTTTTACCCCGTAATTTTCGATATAAAGATAGCTCTATGGCAGTTATAGAAGGTTTTCTTCTGGGCCAGTATAGTTTTGATAAATATCGTTATAAAGATAAAAAAACTTATCTGGAAAGATTTGGTATTTATTTTCCAGAGGAAGTAGATTTTGATGCCATTTTATTATCTAAGGCAATCAGGACAGGTGCTTATATTGCAAAAGCTACCAATTTGAGTAGAGATTTATGTAATGAACCTGGAAATATACTGACACCTGTAAAACTCTCTGAATTAGCCCTTAAGCTTGGAGAAGAATATGGACTTATTGTAAAGATTCTGGATGAAAAGGAAATGGAAAAACTGGGTATGAATCTTCTTCTTGCTGTGGGAAGAGGAAGTGTTGAACCTGTTCGTCTTATAATTCTGGAATACCACGGAGGCGGCCATGATAAACCTTTATATGGTCTTCTGGGTAAAGGTGTAACCTTTGATAGTGGAGGAGTTTCATTGAAAGATAGAAGTTCTATGAGCCATATGCATCTTGATAAAACGGCAGGTGCCGTAGTAATAGGTATTCTTACAGCTCTTGCAACCCTTAAAGTTAAAATAAATATTGCAGGTATTATTCCTGCAGTAGAAAATATGCCTGCCGGTAATGCTTATAAACCGGGTGATATTATTAAATCTATGTCAGGTAAAACAGTGGAAGTTACAAATACAGATGCAGAAGGAAGACTTATTATGGCTGATTCGTTAACCTATATGCAGAGTATACTCAATATTAAATATATTGTTGATTTTGCAACCCTCACAGGAGGTTCTAAAGCTGCTCTGGGATCTGATATTATACCTGTATTTTCCAATGACAGACATATGGTTAAACTTTTTAAGGAAGCCTGCTGGCACAGTGGTGAATTATGCTGGCAAATGCCTCTTTATAAAAACTATTTAAAATTGTTGAAAAGTCATGTGGCAGATCTTAAAAATCATTCTAAAGATCCACCTTCAACTATTGCAGGTGCTTTATTTCTGAATGAGTTTGTTGAGCATGATACAAGATGGATGCATATTGATATAGGTGGACATGAATTCAGAGAAGAAGAATTTTCCTATTTACCCTGTGGCGCCACTGCCCTTGGTATGAGATCTCTTATCAGGTTTTATCTCCATGTAGCAGGAGAAGATATAGGTAAAGATAGTGAAGAGTGTGAAGAATGAAGAAAAATAAAAAAATAAAAAATGAAACAAAGTCACTGTAAAGCAGGCAAATTGAAAGGAAGATTATCTATGAAAAGATTCACCCCTCTGATTTTTATATTGATTATTATGTTTTTTTCTTTTTTACCGGGTCCGGGTAAAGCAGAAAATATAAAGAATGAAACTAAAGATGCCTCATCCTGGAATGATAAGGGTATAGAATTACATAATAAGGGAAAATATGAAGAAGCTATTACATGTTATGATAAGGCAATAAAACTTGATCCTCATTATGTTTATGCATGGTACAATAAGGGTCTGGCTTTATATGATCAGAGAAAATATAAAGAATCCCTGAAATGTTATGATAGAGCCCTTGAACTGGATCCTGTTTATACTGATGCCTGGAATAACAGGGGACTGGTTTTCTACGAAGAGGGAAAATATAAAGAAGCTCTGAAATGTTATGATAAAGCAATAGAACTTAAACCTGAATATGTTTATGCATGGTACAATAAAGGTCTTGTCTTAAAGGAAGAGGGAAAGTATGAAGAAGCTATAGTCTGTTATGATAAAGCCCTGGAATTTGATCCTTCTTACTGGAAAGCCTGGAATTATAAAGGTCTTGCTTTATATTATCAGGGAAAATATGATGAAGCTCTTGATAGTTATGATAAAGCAATTGAATTCAATCCTGATTATTATTTCTGCTGGAATAATAGAGGCCTTTCATTATATTATCTTGGAAGATATGAAGAGGCTATGAAATCTTATGATAGAGCTCTGAAACTTAGACCGGATTATGCAGAAGCCTGGAATAATAGAGGACTTGTTTTATATAGTGAAGGTAAATATAAAGAAGAAATTCTTTCTTATGAGAGAGCCCTGACTTTTGACCCGGCCTATACGACTGCCTGGTATAATAAAGGGTGTGCTCTTTATGATATTGGTAGATATGAGGAAGCTATTAAATGTTATGATAAAGCCCTTTATTTCAACCCTGACTATACTGATGCATGGAATAACAGAGGAAGAGCTTTCCATGCTCTTGGTAAATATAAAGAAGCCCTTATTTGTTTTGATAAAGTACTATCCCTTGACCCTTTCTATGCTTTTGCCTGGAATAATAAGGGTCTTGTCTTATATGATAAGGGTAATTATGATGAAGCTCTTAGTTGTTATAATAAAGCCCTGTCGATTAATTCTGAATATGTTGATGCATGGAATAATAAGGGAATATTGTTCTATGATAAAGGCAAATATGATGAAGCTCTTATATGTTACGAAAAAGCTCTTGAATATGATTCTTCCTATGTATATGCCATGTATAACAAAGGGTTAATTTTATATGACAGGGGAAAATATGAAGAAGCAATTAAATATTATAATAAAGCTATAGAAAACAGGCCTGATTATTCAGATGCCTGGTATAACAAAGGACTTGCTTTTTATTATCTGCAAAGATATGAAGAAGCGATCCTATGTTATGATAAAGTATTAAAGATTGATCCTCTTTATGTGAAGGCATGGTTTAATAAGGGTTATGTTTTATATAGGGGAGGTAAACTTAAAGAAGCTCTTATTTGCTATAATAAGGTTATAGAACTTGACCCGAATGATTCTGATGGATGGTATTACAAAGGGAATATTTTGAGAAAAGAAGGAAAAAGTAAAGAGGCTCTTAAGTGTTATAATAAAGCTATAGATTTAAATGAAACTATTACTGCTTACTGGAATAATCTAGGAAATGCCTTTTATACTCAGGGAAGGTATGAAGAAGCTATTATGTCCTATGACAATGCAGTGAAACTTGACCCTCATAATTCTCTCATATTGTTTAATAGAGGAAATGCTTTATTTAAAAAAGGATATTTTAAAGAAGCCCTTCAGGATTATGATAAAATTTTGAAGGCTAAACCTTCTGATAGCTATGTATGGTTTAGTAAAGCCATGGCTTTAGATAAATCTGGAAATACTGTTAAAGCAAATAAATGCTATCATAAAGCACTGGAACTTGGACCTGATAAAGCCTACCCGGGGGATGTAAGGGATTGGATTGATTAGGATGTGAATCCTGTGGCCAGTGATAAATTTAAAACAGATCTGGATAACTTATTTTTCAAAACTGCCTCAAATTTAATTAGAAAAGAGATCAATCTTTATAGTAATTTTATATTATCCATTATAAATTCAACTATAGATTTATATCAGGTATCTACATATAAACTGGGAAATAATCTTTATAGAGGTTTTTCTCTTAAAGAATGGTCGAAAATTATACATACCTGTGATGATGTTACCTTTAAGTTAAGAACCTGTTCGAAAAATAAGATAATATGTAATACTTCTTCAGGTATAGCCTTATCTTTAAATATATCTGATGGAAGGGGTTTTGAAATATTATTAAAATCACAAAAAGATAAAGGCTATAGTTTTTTTATAGAATCTGGAGGAGTATTACTGAAGCCTGTAATTATGTTTTCACCTTTCAATTTATCCTTTCTGGCTTTCCTTAATACAAATGAAGGCTTACTTGTTTTTATGGGGTTTAAAGAAGGCCCCGGATTTGAGATTCTTTTATCAATTTTTTTAAAAGTTCCTGATAGTTTTTTCTTTCTGAAAGAGAGGAAATCTTTACCTGTATCTGTAGTAGATACTAAATGCCAAAAAATAGATGCTAAATCTGAAGAAGAAGATGATGATGATAATAGAGATACTCTCACAGTAAATGATAATTCTATAACCCTGAGTGAAGTTGACCTTATATCTGTTGAGGTTGGATTGAATTTACTTACTATGATTGATCCGAGTTTAAATCCTCCTCCTATATTTAAAATCCTTGCAAATTATAGAGAAGCTTTTTTAAAGTTTTTTGGTTTTCCTCTTCCAGGGGTAAGATTTAAAGATAATTTACTTCTTAAACCATCTGAATATGTTATTAAAATCAAAGAAAATATAGTTTCTACCGGTGAAGCCATAAAAGATCGTCTTCTTGTTCTTGGCCTGGAATATGATCTTTCCAGCTTTGAAGGCCCTTCCTATGGTCCCGATGCAGTTTACGGATTAAAAGGCAAGTGGATAGAGAAAATTTACAGGGAAATAGCTGAGAGATATGCCTGTTTAATAATGGAACCTGTGGAAGTTATAATATGCCATATTCAAACGATTTTTTCTAATAATCTGGATAGCTTTATAGGTATACAGATAACAGAAGCATTACTGGATGATTTTATGGTTATATGTCCGAATAAAGTCCTGGCTATAAGGAAAAATCTTTCACTTGCTAAAATTTGCAGGATCTTCAAACATCTGGTAAGTGAATGGATACCTCTTACAAATCCAGAATTTATATTAACCAGTATATATATAATTTCCTGTGAAGAGAAAAATCCTACCAGCATTTATGAAAAGCTTCGTAAAAACCTGATACCTCTCATTTTTTCAGCATATGAAACCAATCTGGATATAATAAGCTGTTTTACTGTATCATATGTGGTAGAAGAGATGCTTATAAAATTTTCCAGAAAGACAGAGGCAGGATATAGTCTTAATATACCTTTTTCTATAAAAGAAAAGCTTTTTAAAGCAGCTCTTCAACTTCTCTACAGGTATGGTATAAAACAAAAAGCCTTTCTATTTTGTTCTTCTCAGGTTAGACCTTTATTATTACTGGCTCTTAGAGAAAGTTTCCCTGATCTCAGAATTTTTTCTTATGATGAAATACCTTCTGGTTTTTCTATCCATTTTCACGGTGAATTTACTATTTAATACCAATCTACTATCAAACGTAGTAAAAACAACCTTGAGGCTACGGAAAAACGAAGTTCTCCGAAGGACAAAAAGATGGCGTATTTAAAGGAAGTTTTAAGTTAATTCCATGTCGAAATTTAAAGGATATTGCCTCATGTAAAAAAGTATAAGCATTCATATTTTTTTGGAGTAGCCTCAAAACTGTTTTATTAGTACACTTGATGAATAATTGGTATATTTAAAATTACGTGAAATTTGAGACAGGGAAAATGATTTTTAAGTCGAATTGAAGTAAAAAAATATTAGGTAGACCCGTCTAATTTTAGAGGTTAATATAGAGTGAGATTTCCATTAATATTATTATTGCTCTCTTTCTTTCTTCTACTTTTATGTTCACCTGTCCTTTATGCCCGGGAAGGAAAGCTGGCTTCTGCCTGTTTGAATCTTACAGGGGATCATCTGATTGGTGAGCTTTACATAAGAGATCAACTAATCCTGAGTCTTCATCATGAGGGAGTTTATGATCCTGAGGTAAGGGTACAGGTTATTGCAGATAAGATAAATAATCTGTATTCTAAGGGATTTTCTGTTGATAAGATTTTTTATAAGGTTGATCTTGAGAAGGAAGAAAAGAAGGTTATTTCTGCCACAATTTACTGGGGAGAAGAAAAATTTTTTACTATCAGTAATTTACAGGCAAGATTAAATAAGTCTACTCCTGAAAAACTGGCAGTTCTATGGGTAGAAAATTTAAAGAAAGCCCTCTCTCTTTCTCCAACTCTTAAGGTATTTCCTTCTCACGTTTTACTTTGTCCAGGTGAGGTTATAGATATAAAGATCATGGGAAATTCCATTGGGAAATTAACCTGGAAAATAGCTTCTCCTGTTATAGACTTAAAACAGACTGACTTTCCTGATAGATTTGTTCTTAAAGGACGTTCTATTGGAGATACTACTATAGATTTTCAAAGAGAAGGAATAAGAACACAGATAAATATATCAGTAAGGGAAGAGGAAGTCACAATCACTCAACCCCGTGATATTCTTGTAAGTGGTTTTCCATGTCAGACTGAGATTATAAGAGAATCAGTTATAAGAGAAATTAATAGTTCTGTTTTATTAAAATCAGGACTTAGATTATCTATTGACCCCTTTAATATTAATACGCCTTCTTTATCTGAAGGGAAAGTGGTTACTCTACTTGTTCCATTTAAAATAGAAAATCAGGGTTCTCACTCTGAAAAAATGCTTCCTGTAAAAGTAAGAAATGAATCTGAAAAATTCAGAGAACCAGTATTGCATATGGTAAGTAATAGCCCGGAAAAAATTAATAAGGATGGTGTTTTATTTGCTCAGTCCCTATCTCTGGGTTCTCCTGTAAGACTCTTATATTATCATCTTAATAATACAGATTCAGATAAATGGCTTATTATAGATATTGTTAATCCTTATTCTATTTCATCTAGAGTATGGATAGTAAGTGGAACAGGTGGTCCCAATCCTCAGGAAGCTTTTGTTGGTCATGTAGCAACATCAAGATTCATAAAAAACAGTTTTTATTCATCAGGACAGTTTTATATAATTCCTCCAAAAGGGAGGACTACAATTTATGTTCAGAAATTTGGACCAAAACAGATACTTACAGGATTTTTTCATTTGCAATTTCTTCCAACATCTTCTCTTGAATTGATAGTAAGATCTGAATCTAAACCTGATGGATTACCTTCTACAGAAATTCTCCCGAAAGATGAAGATAGCACACATTGCAGAGGAGTTTATCCTGCTCCAAAAGTGCTCATTCAGGATATTTACCGGGCAGGTGATCCGGAAAAATCTATATATATAGGCAAGGCCCCCTTTCTTAAATCTCTTTACGACTCGGAGCAACTTTATGGAAACTATGGAGTTCTTTATGACATCACCCTTAACCTTATAAATGATGATTCCCTGACCCGTCAGGTAGAGCTTTCTTTTACATCTCAGGGAGGTATAGCTCAGGGTACATTTCTTATAGATGGTCGTCTTGTAGAAACCCCTATAGTAAGGTCTTCAGAGCATGTACCGCTGGCTATTTTGTTTCTTAAACCCAATGAAACCAGGATTATTCATTTAAATACAATGCCTCAGGGTGGTTCTCATTATCCTGTAAGAATTTTATTGAAGAGTAAAGGTTTATGAATAAAATAATTTTATCTATAATTTTATTTTTGTTTTTTCTATCCCCTTTATACGGTCAGGAAAAAAATGCCCTTTTTTCCGAAGGGCTTAATTATTATTATTCTGGAAATCTGGAGAGATCTCTGGAAGCTTTTGAAGGTTTTCTTAAGTTAGAACCCAATAATGATCAGGCTTTGTTTTACAAATCCCAGATTTTATGGAAAAAAGGTCAGAAAGCCAGAGCTATTTCTGTTCTGGAAAAAGTGATAACTCTAAGGCCGGACAGACTTTTTTATCTTTATAAACTGGCAGATTTTTATACTCTTACAGGAGATAAAGGTAAAACAATAAATATCTGGAAAACGATTAAACGTAATTCTCCCGGGGATTTACGTCCTTATTATGCTCTGGCAGATCTTTATTATTCCCAGGGTAAAACTGGAGATGCAATTTCTGAGCTGGAAAATGCTATAAAAATTAGCTCCAGTGTATCTGCAAAAATTTTTTATCGACTTGGTACGCTTTATCTTGAAAAAGAGGATATCAGTAAAGGTATTGATTATTTAAATAAAGCTCTTCTTATGGAACCTGATAATCTGGAAACCTGTCTTTATCTGGGAGATTTTTTTTACACCCATGGGAATTTTTCGAAAGCAGCTAATTATTATATTAAAGTTATAAGCCTGGATCCATATAAAATTGAGGTTCATAAACGTCTTGCCTTTATATATTATCTCCGTAAGGAATATAATAATGCTCTCCTGCATTTTGAAAAATTGACACGTCTTCTGTCTAAAGATTCTTCTTCATATTATAATCTTGGATGTATTTATTATTTAAAGGAGGATTTTATCTCAGCTCAGGAACACTTTACTATGGCCATAAAGTTAGAACCTCTAAAAGATAAATATCATTATAATCTGGGATGTATATTTTTTAAGCTGGGTGATTATGATAGTGCTCATAAGGAGTTTTCCAGATCAGTAGAACTGAGTCCACAGAAAGAAAAATATATTTATGCCCTTGGATGTATTAATTATTTACTCAAAGATATTAAGGATACTATGAAAGATTTTAATTTAATATTTCATGAAAAGGACGATTTATATAGTTTTCTGGGACGGGGTATAACTTATAGAGATAGAGGCAGGGTAGATATACCGTTAGAAGATATCGAAATTTAGCATATATGGGAAATCAGGCATAGAATTTGTAGTATTATAGTGATCAGGAATCGGTGAACAGTGATTACTACAGATCACTCATCACTGATTACATATGACTATTACAAAAGGAGTGATAATAGTGATAAAAACATCAATATTCTCTTTTCTTATCCTGTTTCTTCTTATTTCTCCTGTTCTATGTCAGGATTTTAAATTTGACCCCAATATGACCGGTGATGAACTATGGAGGAGAGTGGATTGTTCCCTTGCTGGCCTCAGGGATTATACCAGTGATTTCATTGTAGATGCAAGTTCCAGAGATATTCATCTGAAGGTTAATGGAAAACTCTATTGTATTTTACCGGATAAGGTTAAATTTGTTCTGGAGGGGTTGCCGGGTTTCCTTGGTGAACATAAAGAGATTGTAACAGATCGTTCTGTTCAGGATCTTATAAATAGAAAAAAATTTATTCATTCTATTGCTATGACCGATGTAATCAATGGTGAACCTTATTATATTATAAAAAGTAGTGCTATTAATCGTAATGATTATCTTCAGGAAGCCAGATTCTGGATTCATGCAGTAAATTATACGTCTAACAGGGTTATAATGTATTATTCAAATGGAGGATATGTAAGAGCAAATCAGAAATTTGACAGAGCCCATAGTTATATGTTACCTGTTTATCAGGATATAAGTATTTCTTTTCCTGAGTGGCGTATTCAATTGCTGGTAACCTTTAGTAATTTTTCTATTAATAATGGATTAAATTTTTAAGGTGATTTTCATGGAGGAGGGTAAAATAAAAATACTTGCTACAGGCGGAGGCAGTGGAGGACATATAATACCTGTCCTTGCAGTAATAGAAAAATTAAAAGAGTTTAAGAGTAATATAGAGTTTCTTTATGTAGGTTCCAGAGATGGTATGGAAGCCAGTATGGTTCCGAAGAAATCTATACCCTTTAAGGGTATTTATTGTGGTAAATTGCGGAGATATATATCCCGGGAAAATTTTACTGATATCTTCAGAGTATTAATCGGTTTTTTTCAGTCCCTCAGTATTGTAAGGTCCTTCAAACCTTCTGTAATTTTTTGTAAAGGTGGATATGTAACAGTACCTGTAGGACTTGCAGGAGGACTTATGGGTATTCCTCTGGTGGCTCATGAATCAGATACTGTTCCGGGCCTTTCTAATAGAATACTCTTAAGGTTTGTAAGAAAATTATCTTTAGGCTTTCCTCTCAATAACTATCCTTTATCTATTCAAAAAAAAAGTGAATATACGGGAAATCCCATAAATCCCTGTGTTCTTGAAATTTCTAAAAAAAGTAAAGATGATGCAGTAAGGCATTTCGGCTTTAATCTAAAAGAACCTGTGCTTCTTGTTACAGGTGGCAGCCAGGGAGCAAGAGCAATAAATGATGCAATATGGGCTATAAAGGATAAATTACTTGAAACATTACAGATAATACATATATGTGGAAATCTTGATTATGAAAAGCTGAATAATTCTTTGTCAGATATTTCCTCTCCTTTAAAAAATCGTTATAAATTATTTGCTTTTCTTTCAGATGATATGCCACAGGCACTACTGGCATCAGATCTGGTTATTACCAGAGCCGGTGCTAATACATTGAGTGAGCTTATAATACTGAAAAAACCTTCCATCATAATTCCTTTGCCAAAAGCTGCAAATGATCATCAGAGAAAGAACGGCAGAGTTCTTTCTGATTGTGGTGCTGCTTTATTTATAGATCAGTCCCAACTGACTCCAGAATTACTTATGAATAATATATTGAGATTATTTTCTGATAGCCATCTTTTACAGGATATGTCAGAAAAAACTGCCTTAATGGCAAAACCTGATTCAGCAGAATTGATTGCAAAGACTATTCTGGATGTAGCAGGAGTGGGAGAAGTGAAAAATGAAAAGTAAAAAGTGAAAAGAAGTGAAAAGTGAAAAGAAAAGTAAATGTATCTTAATTACTATTAATTATCGTCTCACGTTTCACGTTTCACGTCTTACGAATTATCATAGAAAGGAGAATTACTTATGACAGACTTTATAGTGGCTTTTGTAACTACTTCATCACAGGAGGAAGCCAGGAATATTGCCCATTCTCTTGTGGAAAACAGGCTTGCTGCCTGTGTGAATATTGTTCCTTCTATAACCTCTATATATAAATGGGAAGGTAAGATATGTGAGGATCAGGAATTATTACTTATAATTAAAAGTAGGAGTGAACTTTTTTCTCTTCTTGAGGAAAAAGTGAAGAGTCTGCATAGTTATAAAGTACCGGAAGTGATTTCTATTCCGATTTATGCCGGTTCTAAGAGTTATCTTGAATGGCTGGAGGGGGAGACAAAGTCTGATAATTAAGACTGAAAATCTGGACTTTCGTGAAAGAAAAATAGAAGATTTTTCCAGAGAACTGGAATGGAAAAAAGATTCTGAAATCTGTTATCTGGAAGGTTTAACTCATGAGGGATTAACTATTCCGGATTATAATTTAAATGAATGGATCAGTATTTCCAGTAGTATGGGGATTGACAAAGAAAATCTCCTTTTATCAATCTATTATACTCCGTTAAATAAACATATAGGAACAATTGGATTTTTCCCTGATACCTCCGCAGGCATTACAGGAGAAGTGGGTTTAATAATTGGAGAAAAAGACTACCGGGGTAATGGCTATGGAACAGAAGCTTTAAAGGTTTTTATTGATTATATTTTTACAAAATTGTCT
>Ga0302241_1002415_pt1 | contig 11270 bp, 9 predicted proteins | sample AAG_UR_Arg_MG_FD_193532 | JGI IMG/M metagenome (GOLD analysis project Ga0302241, IMG submission 193532) | Enriched activated sludge microbial communities from anaerobic digester in WTTP, New Holstein, Wisconsin, United States - AAG_UR_Arg | ecosystem: Engineered > Bioreactor > Anaerobic >...
GAGCGGGCGTGACTGGATTACTCTGGACGGCCAGGAACTAGTGAACATGCCCCATTGGTACTCGTGGCACGTCTGGCGCCGCCGCAAAGCGCTGGCGGATGGGGAGGACCAGGACAAGCTGTCCGACTACGAATCGCTGTTCCAGTATGGAAGTCTGGGGGAGTCGCTGTTCGACTACCTGACGATGCCCATCGACGGCATCCTCGGCTCGCCGAACATTCTGATTCGCGCCCTCGGCATGCTCGACAGGCGGGTGGGCAAACGGAGGCTCAAGACCCTCGTCGATGACAACGCCCACCCACTGGTCAGGCTTCTGCATCGTTTCCGGTGCGATGCCGAGGGCGTGACGCTGCCGAATCCGCAGGCAGCCGAAACGGTCAATCTAAGGCGACCCGCTTCGCCCCATCGCGACAAGACCGAGGAACGCCGCCGGGCGGATGCACGGCTACGGGCCAGGAAGAAGCGGAACGCGCGAACTCTGATCGAGCGCATCTACCAGGGCGAACTTGCCGACAGCGACCTTGATACCGAACTCGCGCGTCAGCTTCGCGAAGGCTTCGATCAGGCCCAGGATCGAGACGTTCTCCTGGCGCCGTAGTTGTAGGTCCCCAGGCCGCGGGCGTCGATGTGCAGGGCTGGCTGGCAGTCCACGAAGACGTTGTTCTCGACCACGTTGTGACGGCCGCCGCCGATGAAGGCGGCCCGCGTTACGCGGTAGAAGATGTTGCCGGTGATCGCGTGTCCGCTGAGAATGTCGTCGAAGTAGACGCCCACGCAGCCACGGCCACGGAAGCCCTGGATGTGGCGGAGGTAGTTGTGCCGGACCACGGTTCCGCGATAGGACCAGTTCGCCCCCGTGTAGATTGCGCCGGCGTCGTTCGATTCGTGGCAGACGCTGTGGATCTCGTTATTTTCCAGCACGTGGTCATTTCCGGTGAATCCGATAGCCTGGTGGGGGGCGTCATGGATCAGGTTGTGTGCCACGCAGTTTCCCACGCCCTCGCAGCGCACGCCGGGCTGGTACATCCGGCACCAGCGACTGTAGTGGAAGATGTGGTTGTTCTCGGCGTAGTGGCCGCCGGGCGTCAGCGTCCTGCGGTCCCCGCCGTTAAGCAGGATGCCCCCCAGCCCGGTCTCCGTGACGTCGCAGCCGATGACGCCGTGGCGCGTGCCTCCGCTGATCGTCACGGCCCAGGCCCCGGTGTTGCGGATCAGGCAACCGGCAATACGATTTTCCGTGCCGCCGCTGATGGTGACCGCCGTGCCCCGGCAGGCTTCCAGCGTGAAGCCGCGGAGCGTCACGTGCGAGGCGTCTTTCATCGCCACGAGCGTGTCGGCCATGGACACGGTCGCATAACCGTAGTGTGGTGCCGATGCGCCGGGCGGAGGCCAGAAATACAAGACGCCCGCTTCCCGGTCCAGGTACCACTCGCCCGGGCTGTCGAGTTCGCACAGGAGGTTGAAACCGTAGAACCAGCGGTCCTTGCGGTAGCCGGAGCCGTGGTAGGGCGGCTTGACCTCCAGGACACGTTGTTGCGGGTCGATGCGGGCGATGGGGTGCCGCTGGTCGCGCCAGTCGTGGAACCAGTACCCGTGCACCCAGCCGTCCTTCTCCTGCATCCAGCGCGATGGGCGGTCGCCTTCGTAGACAATCTTGCCCACTCGGCACGTATCCTGCCCGCTAGTCCGTGATGCCCAGGGCCTTCAGGTCGGCTTGAACGACGTGGCCGCGCGCCGCTGTGTCGAGCCTCGCCAGCACGCCTGCGTCCGTGACTGGCACGAAGTTGGTGATGCGGCGGCCCCCGACAAGCCGCACCTCGGCACCGGACTCCGCCCGGTAGGTGATCCGGGCGTCGGCAGTCCCGGAATCCTCGGCCGTCAGCTCGAAGGGCTGCTCCAGGCGGTACCGGCCACCGCGGACTTCCACCCTGCAACCTCGCTCGGGAAGCGTCCCCCGTTGTCTCCTGCGGCGAAGTTCGTCACGCGCCCGCTCAAGCGTGGCGAACGGACCATCGGTGCGGCCTGCATTGGGCTCTTGCAGTTCTCCCGACCAGGCGTCGTTGCCGCCTTCCGCCACGTAGAGCATGGCCTTCTCGGCGCGTGCCTGGACGTCGAGGGCAGGGAGCATCATGAGCAGCAGGGATGCCAACCGGCAGCACTCAGCCACTATCGCGACAGCACGTGACGTACCCGGAGGATGCCCGCGAATCCATTGAAGTACTCCCGTCCGCCGTTGTAGATGTAGAGGTCGTCGCCCACGAAGAACATCCTCCCGCGGTCCTTCACCTTGATGATCTTCTCGACCGTGCCGTCGCTCGGCACGATCCGCGAGAGGTATTCGTCGACGAACAGCCAGCCGCAGCCATCGGGGCCCGGAGTAAAACGGGCGTCCTCGCTCTTGAGGTCCACGGATGTCGCGCCATTGAAGACACGCCCCTCGATCGTCTTGACGTACTCGACGACGCCGGTTGTCGTGTTCACCAAGCACAGGCGGCCGCTCGGCTTGCCGGCCGCGTCCTCGGTTTCGGATGCGATGCGCGTCAGGCTCAAGACCTTGTTGGGATCGACCGCCAGGAGCTTGCCCGCCTTGCCGACCGCCGCGGGCAAGTCGATGCGTTTACTCACCACGTGCGTGGCCGTGTCGAACAGCACGAGCTGCGGGCCGTAGCCCATGACGATGTAGCGGCCCTTGTCCAGCGCGACGAGGTCCGAGGGTTGGTGGCCCTCGAAGCCCTGGCGCAGGTGCGTGATCTCGTTCGGTTTGGCCGGATCGAACCAGTTGAGCGATGCGCCCGAATCGTGACGCTGGTGGTTGCCGCAGATGTAGACGCGATCGTCAGCCCCCAGGGCCGACTGGTAGTTGTACTTGCCGCCGCGTTGCAGCACGTACGGGTTCTGGCTGGAATCGCCCAACTCCTTCTTCTTGGAGAACGTCCAGGGTCGGCGCGTGTCATAGACCGCGAAGGCTGTCGGATAACCGCTGAAGTAGACCATGGGGCCGTTGACGAGGATGTCGTACACGCTGAACGGGGTCACGCCGGCCAGCCTCGATTGGCGTGTGGCGGGGTCGAAGGTGAAGATGTTGCCGTAGAAGGCGCTCGCGCCGATCAGCGTGCCATCGGGCAGGGCGGCCAGGCGTTTGACGCAGTTCGGCCGCACATCGGCCCCTGTCGTCCGTGCTTCCCGCCACTCGGGCGCGCCGATCTTGCGCCAGCGGACGATCACCTCGCCGTCGTTGAAGTTTGTCGGCTGCATCCCGTCGATGTCGATTTCCAGCCCGATCTCCTTGGCCTGCGCCAACGCCACGGAGTCGCCGCTGCTGGTCCAGAGCTTCTTGGCGCGAAGGACCTGCGGGTCGACTTCGACCGGCTTGCCCTCCTGAATCAGGTACTTGCCGCCGAACCCGACGCTTCCGTCCTGGTAGCGGATGACGCTGCCCCCGCTGCTGTGGCGCGGGTCGGTCGGCTTGAAAAACTCTTCCCAGGCCTTCGTCTCCTGATTGAGCACGACCAGATACCACTTGCCGGAGACCGCCATGCCGCAGTACACGTACCTGCTGTCCGCCGCGATGGTGTACACGTAGCCGTAGCCCTGGTCGCTGCCCACGGGGCCATAGTCCAGGAACTCGCCGGAGTCCGGGTCGAACCGGGCGACGTGACGCCCCCACGTACCCAGGTAGAGGCGGCCCACGGAGTCCTCGGCGAAAGATTGGATGCCGAGGTAGTAATCTTCGCCGACCGTGCCGCACCGGCGCGTGTTGCCGGTCGCCAGATCGTATTCCAGCAGGCTGGCCGGGCGCGATTGGCCGAAGTAAGCCTTGCCGTTGCGATGGCGGTACGGGCTGTAGGGACCAGGGCGCCCCACCACGCCGTTGACGATCCGGGCCTTGCCGCTGTCGAGGTCAAGATCGTAGATCAGAAACGGCGGGTCTTGTTCCATCCCGCTGTAGGCTTCGAGCGCCACAACCAGATGCCAGCGATCGTCGTCATGGGCCCTGACGATGGCGCTGCTCGTGGCGCTGCGGGACTTCACGGGCACACCCAGGTCTTCCACCTTCAGGTCCTGCCGCACCGGCGGCGGTGCGCAAAATGCCAAGCTGGTGACAAGCAGGGACATCGCCAGACTCAATGGCGCTCTTGTATGAAGCATAATGGTCTCCCTAGAACCCGCCAGGCACTCCTCACGCGCCCTCGACGATCACGGCACGGTAGTCGGCGCCACGAACGTGCTCGGACTGAGCTTGGCCTCCTGACCCGCCAGGAACTCCATGAATACCACGTCGATCGTCTTGGCTTGTTTGCGGACACCTTTTGCCATCATTCATCCTCGTCCATGTATTGCGGCGGACTCTTGCCGACACGTTTTACCACCTTGGGGTACTTGCCCTTTGACACTTCGTCGTCGATGGCGACGACATTGATCTGGTGCCACCAATCGTCGCCGAAGTCGAACCAGTAGCCGAACGACTGATCGACCTTCAGGCCCAGCGTGGCGATGGTGGTCTCAGCAACATTCCCAGCCACATTTGGCTCGTGGGGATCAAAGGCCTGCGGCAACACGTACCGCTGGCCCTTCGGGTCGTTCGGCCCTTTGCCGAACTGGAACTCGTACATGTGCTCGTCGAAACGGTCGAAGGCATCGAAGATGGCGTGGTGGAGGTCTTCCAGCGTCTGGTCCCCCCGGATCTGGATGGTACGCGAAATCTCCGGATTCCGCTTGAGCAACTTCTCCGTGATCGGGCCGCCGATGATGAAGACATCCAGGGTGTAGAGCCTGACGCCTTGCGGTTTCGGTTCGCCGGCTGTCGTCTTTGCCAATCGCTTCGCGTTCATCTTTCGTTGTCCTCCATCACTCGGCAACTTGCTCATGGCCGCTTTGAGCCGTTCCTGCGGCGTCTTTCCGTGTTCTGCGCCGCCAAGCGCCGAGGAAGTCGTCCCGCCGATGTCGAACGGCGGGGAGTCGTACCAGTGCAGGTAAGCATCGAGGGCCGCTGCCGGATCATAGCCCTTCGTCTGGACGATGGAACGGGCCAGCATCAACGCCAGTTCTGAGTCGTCGGTGGGCTGGCCAGCCAGGATGCCCCAGTGTCCGCCGTCCATCAGCTCACGTAGGCCGCTGGGATACTTGGACTTGATCTTGGTCGCCGAACTGAACTCCACGAGCCCACCCAGCGAATCGCCGGCCAACTGGCCAAGCAGGCAGCCTTGGGCACGGGAAAGCCGGCCCGGGTCGGCCACGGCTAGGCCACGTTCGGGGCGGACGAGGGAAAACGGCCCTGCGGACTTTGCTCCCGAGCTGAAGACGCCATGCCAGTCCCGCTGGTACAGGGCCTCGACCGCCGCGGGTGCCCCGCCGAAACACCATTGGCAGTGACTTTCGCCGCGGGAACCGTAGGTGATGGGCTTTCCGGCCTGATCAACCAGTGTCCCGCCCACGCCAACCAGCAAGGCATGGCCGCCAGCGTAGTCCCAATCGCCGGGACTGTTCAGGGATATGGCCGCCACGCCTTCGCCGGCTGCGACCAGTGCCAGGCGGTAGGCGATACTGGGCATGGCGATGAACCGTGCCGGCGCCACGCAGGCTGCATTGGCCGCTGGGTTCTTATCCGCGTCCTGGGAGATGAAGACGATCGCCGGCACGTCGTCGCTGCCGTTCAGGTTGTTGTCGGCCAGATTTGTCGCCACCGGCCTACCGTTGCGGATGATGGGGCCGCAGCCTTCGGCCCAGGCGAACAAGTCGCCGTTGTCGTCGGGGTAGCAAGGGGCGTAGACGACGCCCAGCACCAAGGTGCCCTGCCGGACCAGGGCGATGCTGATGGCGCTGCCCCGCCAGCCCTTCAAATACGCGGACGTACCGTCGTTGGGATCGACCAGCCAAACGTGCTCCCCATCGCCGCCGGCGACTGTGCCTGTTTCCTCACCGCGATAGGCTGCGGGGAAGGCGGCCATGACCTTCTTGCGAATGACCTGCTCCGCCTCTTCGTCCACCTCCGCATGGCCACCGCTGCCGCGCGGGCCGCCTGAGCGGTGGAAATCGTCGCGGATCAGCTTTCCCGCCTCCAGGGCGGCGTGGATGGCGGCGTCCAAAGCCGCTTGGTAGCGATTAGCTTCTGGCTCGGGCATGGCTGCGATTTTGGGGGGCAATGTCTCAATCTCCCGCTATGACTGTGGCTTCCCTCCGTTCGGTCTGCACACAAGCAGACGACTTCGCGACCGATTCTACCTTGGCAGCGGGGGCAGGGCTACAAGGCGCCGGTCGTTCCTACGCAGGAACTGGGGCTGGCGGCTATTCTCGTAAAACACGCCGGGCCATCGAATTGGGCGTTTTTTCTGAAATGGGGGGGTGTGGGTGATACTGCGACCAGCCTGCCAAGGTTCTCGTCGTTGAAACCCGGGACGATCCCCGCCGCGCGGCCCATCCGGCGAACGTCGCCATGCTGGCGATGATCAGCCCGCAAACGAGCGTCAAGTTGGTCGGCAGCGACGGCACTGCCGTGGACCACGTTCTGGCGATGGCCTTCGCCGACCCGTCGATGGACGACGACCTCCGTCGGACACTGAACGCGCATGAGGTCATGTCGGACGGCGAGTGGCCGGATATCTGGACCAGTGCCGCGTCAGGGCGCGACTTGCCGCGTCGTGGCATGCGAGGCTGTATCGTGCCGTTCAGGCCGTTCGCAACTGTCCACACACGGCCCCGTGGTGTCGGTGTCGTCGCGCAGTTCCCCATCAACCCGATACAAACCGAACAGATGCCTTGAGCACATGCTCCACGGCCATCGGATCGCGCCGGCGCATCCCCAAAACGTGAAGCGCGAGGAGCTGTGGCAGGCAATCGGAGAACTTCATGGCCTCCAGTGCTTCGTGGTTTACTTCCGGAAGTAGCGTGCCGGGGTCGCAGGACCGCAGCTGCTCGACGGCCAGTTGCAGTGCGTCCGGCGGCGGTGGTTGGTCAAACTCGATGGACAGGCTGTCGCTCGTCGTCCGAGTTTTGGTCAATGTAGCCATTGCCGGCGCCAGCGCCGCGTTCGCTTTCTGACCGGCGAATGTCCACCATTTCACGCCACCGTCCTCCTCCCCAGTAACGATGGCGGAGCCGTCCATCGTCAGCCAAGGAAACGCACTCCGCATCGCCTCGATTTGTGTGCGTGCCCGCTGGGACCACCAATCCCGATTTTCGTCCTCCGCAAGCACCCGTTTGATTGCCTGGCAGAGCCGAAACGACAGACCTTGACCGACGCCCTTCCAGCGGCTTCGGCCGTGATCCTGAGACATCTCCACATGGGCCACCTTGTGCTGCCAGTCGATGTGCGTCACACGCCACGCCCGGCCGCCGAGCAACAACACGCGGCCGCCCTCCTGCTTGCCCGCAAAAGTCAGCTCATCGACGTAGCCGACTTCCTGGCGACCGTGCAGGACGGCAAAGAGCGGCGGCGACAGGAAAACCGACAGCAGCTCACAGAAATGCCGGCGTCCGTATTCTTCCTCGCCCTTGCGCCCAATCCCCAGGATGCCCTCTTCTTCCCACAGGATGCCCTGTTGGAGCATCCAGGTGACGACTTCCTGGATACGTTCCGGGGGCATCTGGGCAAACGCCGGCACTCGGCGGACCCATTCCAGCCAGGTGTGCCGGCCGATGCCGCTGTGCTGGAGCGCGAGCGCCATCAACTGCTGCGCCAAGACATGGTACGGCTCCGGCGGCGGTGCGATTGGCTCGATGTAGCCTTCAGCCCACAGGTCGATCAGGCCGGCGGCTTGCACGAGCGCATCGTCCCGCGTGGCCAGGAACAGACAGTTGCGGAACGCGCCAGTCCGGCGGCCTGTGCGGCCCATTCGTTGGAGAAAGCTCGATACCGTGGTGGGACTGTCGATCTGAATGACGCGGTCCAGGTTGCCCACGTCGATGCCCAGTTCCAGGACGCTTGTCGCCACGATGACGCAGTCGTCCCGATTGGCGAAGGCGTCTTCGGCCTGCCGCCGCTGCTCCTGGCTCAGCGAGCTGTGCGTGACAAACGCCGTGACATTCAGCCGCCGAAGCTCGGCACCGAGCTCCTCCGCCCGGGCGCGGCTATCGACGAAAACCAACCGCTTCTCGCCGCGGTGCAGTCGGGAGATGACCACCGCCGCGTTTTCCAGCGACCCGACGTAGTCGAGCTTGACCTCGGCCTGCGAACCGCTGGATTCTGTGGGCCGGTACACCACGCGCTCGCCGGCGCACGAGCCTGCCAGCCACTCGATGAGCAGTTCCGGATTCCCGACCGTGGCAGACAGCCCCACCCGCTGTAGTTCCCGGCCGGCGAGCCGCGTCATACGTTCCAGCACTGACAACAGATGCCAGCCTCGGTCGTCGCCGGCGAAGGCGTGGATTTCATCGACGACCACCGCCCGAAGATTGGCAAACAGGCTGCGGGCATCGACGTTCGGAGAGACGAGCATCAACTCTAGCGACTCGGGTGTCGTCAACAGGCAGTCCGGGGGATCGCGGAGGACGTGTCGCCGGGCGGTCGTGGTTACATCGCCATGCCAGAGCGCGGACCTTCGACCTAGTAACGACGTGTACCGTTGGAGCCGCACGTCGAGGTTGTTCAGCAGGGCTTTGATCGGGCAGATGTAAACGAGGCTGAGCCCCGTCCAGCCCTCGGAAAGCATGCGGGAGGCCAGCGGCAGGAAGGCCGCCTCGGTCTTTCCGCCCGCCGTGGGCGCCAGGACGATCATGTGTCTGCCGGCCAGGATCGGTGGGATCACGGCGTCCTGGAACGGCCGCAGCTCGCGCCAACCCAAGCTGTTGACGACGTGGTGTTGGATCGCGGTGTGGAGTTGCTCGAAGTTGCTCACAAGTCCAGCTCGATTTGATCGACATCCGACGCGCCCATGGCCTGCCGCTCCACAGGCGTCAGTTCGTTTTCAGCGATGGTCAGCGCGTAGTGCTGCCGTGGGTTGAAGTCGGGGAACTGATCGACGCGGTCCAGGATGTCGGCGACCAGCTTTTTCAGGAAGATCCGCGGGGCCACGCCGACCTTGCCGCCGAGCTTGCCCGTGACGGCCTCGGCCAATTCCCGGACGTAGACGCTGTCGCAGGCCGAAGCGATCCGCTCCGGAGCCTTGGCGTGCTGCTGGAAGATGTCCCGTACCTTACAGCCGACCTGGCACAGCCGGTCGAAGCCCGACAGGCGCATCTGGACGGCCCGGGGATTGTCGAACCGAGCCTCCGTCTGAAAATCGACGTGCAGACGCTGGGCCAAAGGCTCCAGCCGTTGTGCCCCCTGGGGACCGTCGTAGAAGGCCGGCGTGCCGGTAATCAGGAGATACAGGCCAGGGAAGCGGCCGGAGTCAACCTCGTCGATCAGCTGCCGCAAGGCGTTCAGGCTCTTGTCCCGAACGTCGCCGCGGACCCGTTGGATGGTCTCGACCTCGTCCAGGACCAGCAACAGGCCGGGGTGCCCGGAATCTCGCAGGACGACCAGCACGCCCTGGAGAAAGCTCAGAGCCCCGAAGTGGTCGATGTCGCCTTTGACGCCGGCGGAGCGTTTCGCCCCCGCGGCGACGTTCGGCTGCCCCCCCAGCCACGCCAGGATGCCTTCGGCGGTGCCCTTGTCGTTTCGGGCCTGGGCCTCGCGGTAGCCGCGCAGGGCGGCGCTGAAGGTCGGGGCGGTGCTGGTGACCTTCGCCAGCCGCTGCTCCAGCAACTCGGCCGTCCGCGTGACCAGAGCCTGCTGGTCGGCTGCCCGAATCGTACCTTCCGCTAGGATGTCCTCCTCCAGGGCGTAGAACCAGCCATCGACTACGTTGCGCAGCGCGCCCTGCGGCGTGTCGGCTGTCGAAAGCCGTTCCATCAGCCGGCGATACACGGTTTCCAGCCGGTGCAGCGGTGTTTCGGTTTCGGAGACTTGGACCTCGGACGTGGCGAACCCAAGCTTCCGGGCACGATCGGCCAGCCAACGTGCGAAAAACGTCTTGCCGCAGCCGTAGTCGCCACGAACCGCCTTGAAAACGCTGCCACCAGCCGTGACCTTGCGCAGTTCCTCCTCTAACGCGGCCTCAAAGCGGTCCAAGCCGACAGCAAACGCATCGAGGCTGCTGCGTGGGACCGTGCCGCGGCGCAGGGCGTCGATGACCTCATCTCGGCGTTGCGGACTAATGGTGATTGTCATTCGTCACTTGTCACTTGTCATTGGTCATTCGTCATTTGTCCTTGGCGGGTCCGATGGATTTCAGGTAGGCGTTCAGCTTTGGCGAGAGTTCGTCCATCATCGGCTTGAGCGCGTCGATCTGTTCTTGCTTCAGCAGCTTTCTCTTGAACGCGCGGCGCAGCCAATGTCTCGTCTCGTAAAGGGACTCGCGAGCGGTGCGTACGAATCGCCGATTGTCCTGATACGTGCCCCGTCCCGACCCTTCGGCGATGTTGGCTCCGATGCTGTCGGCCGAGCGAATCAGTTGCTTGCCGACGGTGTCCGTCGCCAGCGGCTTCCAACCGCACACCGTATCCCAAATCGCATCGCTCAGTTGCTCCGACAACTGATACACTCTCAGCTTCTCAAACCCCACCGTAGCCATCCGAGATTCCTCCGGCAAGTGACCAATGACCAATGACCAACGACCAATGACCAACGACCAACGACCAATGACGAATGACGAATGACCAATGACCAATGACCAATGACCAATGACCAGTGACCAATGACTACACCAGGTCAAACTGTTTCAACAGTAGTTCGCGGTTCAGTTCCACGGTATCCGACGCATCGTCCCGGCTCAGCACGGCGTAACCGTCGATATTCAGGACCCGCTGCGACTTGGCCAACAGGCCCGAAAGCCGCAAGGGCGGGAACTCTAGGGCACGGGCCAGGGCTACGGAAGTCAGCTTGCCGCCGCGGCGGTCGAGCGTGCCCAACAGTTTAGCGAACACGTCGTCGGCCGGTAGACCACGGCCGCCTAGCCGTTTCTGCTCCTCGAAAACAGGGGAGGTGAGCAGCCGAGACACCCACTCGGGCGTTACCTCTTCCGCCTTGGCAGACGCCGGGGGCTCCTCCTGCCCTTCGAGATCGAAGAGCTGGCCGGGCGGTAACTGCTTGGGCTTCAAGACGGAGGCTGGTTGCGCCGGAGTTGCGACGACAACCGCCGGCTCGTCCCACCAAGCGGGCGTATCCACCGGGTGTTCGTGCCAGTCGGCAGGAAAACGGTCGGTGCTCGACAGCACGGCGATCGGCACGACCATCTCCTGGGGCGAAAGCCCGCCGTGGTAGCCGTTCTTCATGCTCCCGTACCGGACGC
>Ga0302241_1002418_pt1 | contig 11260 bp, 11 predicted proteins | sample AAG_UR_Arg_MG_FD_193532 | JGI IMG/M metagenome (GOLD analysis project Ga0302241, IMG submission 193532) | Enriched activated sludge microbial communities from anaerobic digester in WTTP, New Holstein, Wisconsin, United States - AAG_UR_Arg | ecosystem: Engineered > Bioreactor > Anaerobic >...
CACGATAGTGAACCGAGTTTTTCGGATCGATCCATTGTCCCTTGGTGACGCCCTCATCCGAACAGCCACCAAACTCGATGGCCAGTTCGTCCATGAACTGCCTGAGCTGACGCAATGGTACTTTCCGGCCATCATTGAGACGTAAGGGAATCAACGTCGTGAACTTCATGCCTCTATTCTAGTCCCATGTGAAGATATCGACAACTGCGGAGGGCTAGGCCTTCGCATCTCGAACATGTCGCCGCGTGAACCGCTGCCCCCTGGAGCATCCCCTCAGCAAGCCAGCGAGTCCCCGGTTCGTTTTGCTTCGGTCGGCTGGCCGGTGATGGCCGGCTTGTCCTCTTCCGGTTCGAGCCTGGGGAGCATCGCCAGGAACAAGGCGGCGGAGGCGACACGGCGAGACCCCCTCCCGCCAGCCCCATCGTCGCCAGGCAGGCTTTGTAGACCACAGAGCCTGGACCGCCGGCGGCGAGCGCCCCCGCGAGCCCCTCGCTGCCGCCGTAGAAACCCTGAGCGACCCCGGCCCAAACGAGCGCGATCGCGCCCTCCGAAATCATCGCCCCGTAGAACACCAAGCGCATGTGCTTCTCGCTCTTCAGACACCGCGCCGTCAGGGGACTTTGCGTTGCGTGAAAACCGCTAACCGCCCCGCAACTGACCGTGATGAAAATCAGCGGCCACGCCGGCAACGACCAGCAGAAGTGCCGGGCCTTTCACGAACACCGTCCCCACCAGCAACATGAGCAGGAGGATGAAGAACGTCGAAACGTGCCTGGCGGCCGTGCCCAGGTAGTGGCCGATCAGGTCGGGCAAGCCCGCTCCGTCGTTGCGGATCGACATGGCGCCGATCAGGAAATCATGCACGGCACCGCCCAAGATGCAGCCGAACACGACCCACAGAAACACCTGCGGCCCCTCACAACGCACCCAGGATCGGACCGATCCGTCCAGTGATTATTGCAGCTTGTCCGACCGGCTGCAAACCCCGCGTCTGCCGGCCGCGATTTTGTGGCGCGGTGTGGAATGCGGCCAGACCAAGATGCCGGCCTGAACGCTGTCACGCCTCGACGTACCGATCGCGGTGGAAGGTGAACAGCAGGGCCGCGAGAAACGCCAAGCCGCCGGCCAGGTAGACGAGCGAGAATGCGGCAAAGCCGTACGACAGCCCGTGCTCCCGGCCGAACAGCGTGCGGCAGTTTCCCAGCAGCCAGGACGAAGTCGAGCCCACGAGGAAGCCGACCATCACCATCATGCTCACGGCCGAAGCCCGGTAGCGCGGCGGGACGACGTCGAACAACGTGGCCTGGGTGTTCGACTCGCACAGCCCGCGAAACAGACCCATGCTGGCCATCGCCGCGCAGGTGACGGCCAGCGTGCCCCCCAGTCCCACGGCCACGATCAGCGGTGCGGCCAGGAGCATCGAACTCGTCTGCAACTGCAGCCGGAACTGCGGACGCCGCAGCACCATCACGTCCGACACTCGCCCGCCGACCAGCACGCCGATCATCGCCGCCAAGTGATGGTAGAACATCGAACTCCAACCGGCCTCGGTCAGCGAGAGCTGGAATTTCTCCTCCAGGAAGTTCGGCGCCCACACCAGGTAGGCATTGTTCACAAACACGATCGCCGTGAATGCGACCGTGGCCAGCAGCGCCGTCGGCGTGCGGAAGATGACCCCCAAGGCCTCGACCGGCCCCACCCTGGCCGGCGGCTGGCCCGACGGGCCGTCTTCGCGCGGGGCTTCCTTCAGCCGCCACACGAACACGCCTCCCAACAGGATCCCGCACCCGCCGAAGACGTAGAACGCCGATCGCCAGCCCCAATGGTCGGCGATCCAGCCGCCGAGGAATCCGCTCACCATCACGCCCAGATACAACGAGGCCTGGTGGATTGACAACGCGAGGGCCCGCGTCCGCTTGTGCAAGGCGGCCAGCAGCGAACAGGCGGCCGGCGCATAGAACGACTCGCCGCCCGCGGTGGCCACGCTCCGGAAGGCCACCAACCCCGACAGCCCGCGCACCGCCCCGGTGAACATCGTGGCACTGCTCCAGAACACCAGGCTGCACGTGATGATCCACTTGCGGTTCCAGATGTCGCCCAGGTACCCGGCGATGGGCATCATCAACGCCAGCGTAAAGAACAGCACCGAACCCACCATGCCCAACTGCTCGTCGGTCAGTTGCAGTTCCTGTCGGATCGACGAGAGCACGACCCCGAAAATCGCCCGGTCGCCTTGATGGAAGAAATAGGCCAGGAACAGCAGGCTCAACAATTCCCACTTGTAATGCTTGTGGTGACCGTACGCCGCGCTGACGGCATCGGCGGGAACAGGCTGTTCGTCCGGCGGGTTCGACATCGCTTGGCTTTCTCCATCCTGTGTCATGCGGACCACCGCGGGGCTGACGCCGCCACGCTCGCCAGATTCATGTCCCTTTGGCCGCCAATGCCCGTTCGATGGCCAGGGCCACGGGCGAAGGTGCGTCGCTGGTGGCCCGTTGCCGCGGCCCGACCTCTTCCATCGTCTCGTGCAACAGATAACACGCCTCGTCGTAGCTCATGCCGGCCAGTTCGGCGACCAGCCGCGTGCCGCGGTCGATCAGCTTCTTGTTGCTCGTTTCCACGCAGATCATCCAGTTGCCCGACACGCGGCCCAGCCGGGCCATGGTCGCGGTCGATAGGGTATTCAGCGCCAGCTTCACGGCCAGCCGTGCCCACAGGTCCACGACGGAAGCCGGCCAGCGGCACGCAACGTGGAACCGTTCGGCGGCCCAGGCGGGGGGCGCAACCGGGCCGATCGACGCAGCCGCCACGCGGGGCCAACCGGTTGCCAACTCGTTGATCCCCCGGCACAGCGGATCGTCGGCTGCGATGGCCCTGTTGGCTTCGTCGCCCACCAGGATCGCCAGCAGGGCCGAGTCGGGCCTCTCGCTCCGCGCGGCATCCGGTTCGCGCCCGATCTGGAACTTGAGGATCTCCGCGTTGTTCAGCTTGGGCGGGTTGGCCTGGATCGCCTCCGAGGCGGCCAACTGCCGGTAAGTCTCCGTGTCCCAGTTCAGCCCGCGGGCCTCGCGCCGCAAGACTTCGCGCCAAGCCTCCGCCGTGTCGCACGTCGGGTTTTTCACAAATGCCCAAGACGGGACCGACACGCGGTCGTCACACTTGCGAAACGGCGGCAGACGGAACGTGGGCGCCCGCTCCGCGGTGTCCGTCAGCACGTCGAGCAGGAACCGATCGGTGAGGTACGTAATCAACCCCTGGCGGCGATAGATCTGCTCCTCGAACTCGACCACTCCGGCCATCGCCGCCACCGCCTCGGGTTGCGACAGTTGCTCCAGCAGGTCGGCAAACATCCGCGGGTAGTCGCTGGCCGCGTGCGACTCGACGCCCAACTGCGCAAACTCCTCGGACGAAAGCCGCTCCCGGAGCAAGCGCACGATGGCCATTTCCAGGGCGCCGCCGAGCACCAGCAACTCGATCGTGGTGGCCTGCATCCGCGTAGACCCGGCAATCGCCATCGGTCCGGTCGCCAGGTCCAGCTTGGTGATGCGCGGCTCTTCGATCACTTGGCGCGACCGTTCCACGCGTTCGACCAGCACCGGGGCCGGATTGTTGAAGGCGAAGAATACCGCCGCGCCCACCTCCAGGGCCTGCCAGGCGGTGCCAATCACCGAGGAGGTTTCGCCTCCTTCGGTGGTGGCCACCAGCACGTCGCCCGCGCGCAGGCCCAACTCCGTGACCTGGTGCCGGCCGAAGGCGGTGTAGTCCTCGAAACCCTCGACCGAGCGGATCAGTGCGTGGTCGCCGCCGGTCATGATGCTCACCGCGCAGGGCTCGAAATCGGCCAACCGCGCGCCGAGCTGAGGACGGCTCGTCTGCAGCTCCTGCCAGAATCGGCGCCAGGCAGCCTCCAGCAGGATGCTCAGCCGGCCCGTGGCTCCGCAGCCGGAGAAACAGATCCGATGCCCGCTGCGGGCCGCCTCGGCCAGCGCATCGACCAGTCGAACGAATTCCGCCGAGCCGAACACCCGCTGGGCCACCGGCAGGATGCCAGCATCGACGCTGGCCAGCATGCGGATGCCGGCCGCGACGTCGCCGGCCACAGTCTGCGAAAACGTGGCCGTTTTCGGGTTGGAACACTCGGTCGGCAACGAGCCCAGCCGGAAGGCGTGCTCGTGAGCCAGAAAGTACTCGGCTTTTTCTCGTGCGGTGGACATAAGACTCTCGTTTCACAAAAAATGTCGATCGGGGCCTGGTTCTCCTCACATCGAATGCACGCGACGAGCGAAACCGTCCGGCCGCCTCGTCGTCGAGGCAAACGTTCAGCGTTGGGCGCCGGCGATATCGATCACGTAGACCTGTCTCGAACCCTCGTGCACGGAATTGAACGCCAGCATCCTGCCGTCAGGCCGCCAGCGCGGGTGCAGATCGCAGCGCGAGTACGTTTCGCGGTAAATCTCCGGCACGAAAAAAGTGCCCAGCGGCAACACGGCGTGATCCGACATGCGGAGCACCATCAGCTTGCGTTCCCCCAGCCGGTCCGGGTAAGTGTCGGTCGCCATCCACTTGCCGTCGTCGGAAAAAACGCCGTGGCCGTCGAAATCCAGCAGCCCGCGTCCCACGCGTTGATAGTCGGACTTGCCCACCGTGAACAGCACGTGACTGTACACCGCGTCGTTGTACTTGGCGGTCACCATCAGCCGGTCGCCGTCCAGCCAGTTGAAATGCGAGCCTCCCCATCCGTCCGGGAAACAGCGCCGCACATCGCTGCCGTCGCGGTTGCAGGTGAACGCCGTCGTCTCCCACTTGCGCACCACCGCTTGACCGGACAGGTTCTCCACGCTCCGCGCCAGCCAGAAGATCTTGGAGCCGTCGCGGCTGAACACGGTGTGGCAGAAGTAGGCTAACGCCTGGGGATCCTTGACCTGCGGCATCCTGTCCCGTACGGAGGCGATCGTCACAATCAGCTTCGCCTCGCCGCTGTCCAGATTCACCAGCCACAGTCCGTCGTCCGTCGGCCAGGTGACGTCGCGGCGGGCGTCTTGGCCGTCGCCGCCGTACCCGTAATCGGGACGCGTCAGGCGGAGCCGCGCATAGTTGATGCTCACCGCCCACTTGCCATCTGCCGAGACGGCGCTCACCGGATAGGGCACGACGCGCCGTGTCTTGGCGGCCATGTCGAAGATCACGGACACGAACTTGCCGTCCACCAGGTCGTTGAAGATGAACTGCGTCTGCGGCGCAGTGGCCAGCCAGTGCGCCATCGTCGCCTCCTGAAAATTCCAGCAACGCGTTTCGGTCAGCGGCAGGAAGCGGTTGCTGTCTTGCACGTCCACCACTCCGAGCACGGCGACATCTTGCTCGGTCGGCAGACGGTTTTTCACATCCGTCTGGAGCACCGTGGCGTAACGCCCGTCCGCGCTCCAAGCGTTGATGGCGTAGTAGCTGGCGAAAAGGTGCTCGTGGGGACCCGACGTGATCGCCCGCGGCTTCGAATAGGCCGGAAACTCCCCCCCACTTGCGACGCCTGCCACCAACGCCGCGATAAGCAGAATCAGACTTCTCATGCTGCATCCTCCCGTGTCTAGTTGGACCGTGCCGCTCTGGCGTGAATCTGCGATAGTACAAGCACGCAGCGCAAGCCAGTACCAGCGAGAGTAAACTATTCACGCACTCGTTGCAAACGCAAAGACGAACGGCAGGCATCAGCCCGCTGGTGCTTGGGGCGCCAACCGGCACCCACCGCTCGCACGCAGATCTCACTCACGGCAAACAAGGCGGGCGACAGGGACACGCCGATAAACCGGCGGGCTAACGCCCAATGCCGCTTACTTTAGATTTTTTCAGCAAAGGCGTCAGGATCGGCACAGATTTTGCTAGCTCATGGCAGGTTCTTTCGGAACCTGCCATTTATGCATGATCAAGCCATGATTCTTCCACCGCCCAACCACCCATCCTGGACGAGAAGAGCCAAACGCAAAGCCTTAGCCCAGGCCATCGCCAAAGCAAGAGCCCACCCAGAATCGAAATCATCATCCAAGCCCAAGGGGAAATCCAAATCCCCATCCCCGTCTATGACACCGGCCAAGCCGCAGACCGATTCTAAGGCCCTGCCCCAGGCGGAGCAACTTGCCTCGGCAATTCAATTGTTTCACGAAATTGTTCGGGCCTCCGGGCAGCCAATCCGCATCGACCCCGATGCGCGGCCGGCGACCAAGATGGTCTACACCCACGGCGTCACGTTGTATTACCTGGGGGAGATCAGTGAGCCCATCCTCGGCTCCCAACGGATCTTCATTTTGGATGGCACCACTATCACCTTGCCGCCGACCCCAGCCTTGCGAGCGGCCTATCCGGCGGCACCCAACCAATACGGAGAATCGGTCTGGCCGGTGGCGATGCTGATGGTCGCCCATGAAATGCAAAGCGGCTGTGCCTTACTGCCGCAAGTGGACCCCATGTACGGCGCGCACAATGCCAGCGAAGCCCAGCAGGCCCGGCGAATTGTCCAGCAATTGCCGGCCCGCTCGATCGTCATCGCCGACTCCGATTTCGGGATCTTCAGCGTGGCTTACCAGAGCACCCAGAGCCGGCATGACTTCCTGTCTCGGCTGACCAAATCCCGCTTCCAGCCGCTCCGCCGGCGCGCGGAGTTGATTGACCAAGGTCCCACTCACAGGACTTATCGTCTGGTCTGGAAGCCCAGCTCCAAGGACCGCCAGACCAATCCCGACCTGCCGGCAGAGGCTTCGCTCGAAGTGCTGCTGCATGAAGTGGAGAGCAATGGCTGAAATCCGGCAGTCGGCACCGCCCAGCTCGTCACAGCGCAATTGGAGGCGGGTGACTCCCTTCGTCTCAGGCCACGGTCTACGAACGAAACATCGCCTCGACTGTTTTCATGGGAAGGTGACCCACTCAGCCATGGTCCTTCTTGAATCTGTTGGCAGCTCGCCGGGCGGCGGCATTGGGTTTGGGGGCGCCTCGAGCGCCCGAAGAAAACGCTCTGCATCCCGCTGCGAAAGCGAAACAGGCATGTCTTTCTCCGAGAATCGCGATTCCTCCTCGGGGATCACCTGGGCCTTCCGCAAGCGGTACTCGTTCTCACTGAGCGCCTCGATGGTGACGCTGGCGTTCGCGAACCCCGGCAGGGTAACCCTCCTCTTGCTGTCGGCGTTCCTTCTCGCCGGTCACACCATCTGTACTTCCAGCGGTATTCCGCCGCCCTGTTCACGCTGTCTGGCCGTCAGGAAATTCAATCGCTCGAAGCCAATCACCCGGCCACGGCGGTCCTTGACCAGGACCACATCGTCGTCCGATTCCTCGCAGACGTGCTCCTTCTTGGGATCGTCGAACCAGACGCTGAGCGTGTTCCCCTCGCGATCGAAGTAGACCCTTACCTTCTCCATAATTCCGTTCCCTCTTTGATGTTCGTCGTAAAATACGCGATCACGACAAAACGCTCGTCGTCGTGCGCAGGTGCCGTGACCACGCACAGAAGGACGCGTTCGCTCTCCGCGTAGGACAAGAGCACGTCCCCGTCTTTCGCACTTTCCCGCACGCAGGTCGGATTTCGCAGGCAATTCCGCACGTCAGTTTCGTGCCCGGACAAGGCGGGATGCTTGAACCGCGTGATCTGCCGCCAACGGTCACGCGATAGGCTCACGCGGTAGCCGAGCGGCGTCGCAACAGTGAAAACGAAGCGTTTGCTCATCGGCGCCTCCATACCCCCCCGGATTGGGCAATCGTCCCTGGCCATTGTACCGCGGATTTGCGTCAGACGCGCCATCACCCCACCCTAAAGGGGAATAAGAGCGAAATTACCGTCAGGCGCAGGGGTGCTTGGAGCGCGTGCGTCAGACGGGGATAATGAGAATGGCACTGTGTAGCGGAAACGGGCAACGCGCGGTCTCCGGAGATTCCGGTGCGGAAAAGGCCCGGAAAAGCCCGGAAAATGAGTAATGCCTGTCCTTTTCCTTGTCCTTATTCCTTTTCCTTCCTTCGCCTCGAAATCAACGGGGGTGCGCGGCGCAGGCACGGCTAACAAAGTAAGCCGTGCCACACCCGGCCTGCTGGCACGCGACGGTCTGCCTCGTGGCACGGCTTACTTTGTTAGCCGTGCCGGAAGTGCGACGGAAGTCTGCCTCGGAATGCGTTGCCGCGGTTTCCGACGAAGCGCGCGTTCCTTCGAGATCAACGCGGGTTAGCAGCTCAGGCACGGCTAACAAAGTAAGCCGTGCCACGTCCGTCTGCTTGCACGCGTGGAGGGCTCAGGATAAGATCGGGCGAAGGTGAGGACGAGGATGGGCAAGGAACGCGACGAGGTGCGATCATGAGAACCGCTGACGGACCGCGCAAGAAAGTCCGGCATTTCGACCTCCCCGGCGACGCTCACTATCTGACGTTTTCCTGCTACCGCGGGATGCCGCTGTTGTCCAAAGATCGGACGCGAATCTGGTTCTTGGAGGAACTCGCCAAAGCCCGCGAGAAGCACCGTTTCGATCTCTGGGCTTGGGTGATCATGCCCGAACACGTCCACTTGCTGATCTATCCGCGCGAAAGGGACTACGAGACCGACAAGATCCTGGCGTCGATCAAGAAGCCGGTATCTTTCAAGGCCATTCAATTCCTCAAGGAGCTTGCGCCTGAGTTCCTCGAGAAACTAACGGTCCGCAACCGGAACCGGACCTATCACCGGTTCTGGCAAGCTGGGCCGGGGTACGACGGCAACTTGAACGAACTGGAGGCGATCTACAAGACGATCGAGTACATCCACAACAATCCCGTCCGCCGCGGCTTGGTTCGCTGCGCGACCGACTGGCTTTGGTCCAGCGCACGGGACTGGGCGGGCCTAGGCCATTCCCACATTCTGGTCGACCGGACGCTGCCGCCGCTGCACCCCGACGGGCAGTGAATCCGCCTGCCGGGCGTGGCCCTGCTCGTGGCACGGCTTACTCTGTTAGCCGTGCCGGAAGTGCGACGGAGGTCTGCCTCGGAATGCGTTGCCGTGGTTTCCGACAACCCGCGAGTTCTCTTGAGATCAACGCGGCTCTGCAGTGCAGGCACGGCTAACAGAGTGAGCCGTGCCACACACGACGCCGGGCGTGGCCCTGCTCGTGGCACGGCTTACTTTGTTGGCCGTGCCGGAAGTGCGACGGAAGTCTGCCTCGGAATGCGCTGCGGCGGTTTTTGACGACCCGCGAGTTCTCTTGAGATCAACGCGGCTCAGCAGTGCAGGCACGGCTAACAGAGTAAGCCGTGCCACACAGGACGACGGGCGTGGCGCTGCTCGTGGCACGGCTTACTCTGTTAGCCGTGCCGGAAGTGCGACGGAAGTCTGCCTCGGAATGCGTTGCGGCGGTTTCCGACGACGATCGCGCCGCCTCGAGATCAACGCCGGCCCGCGGCGCAGGCACGGACGCGAAGAACTCGCGGAGGAGGCCGCTCACGATGCTTCGATCAGTTCGTACACCGTGGCGCGAGAACGCAACCAACGCATATCCGCTCGCTCGGCCCGCTCGGCAACTTCCCGCAGGAATTCAATCGTCTCGGATTCATAACACGGCTCCTCGGGATCGAAATCCGGATAGACCAAATCGACGTCCACCGCCACGACGAGCCGGCCGCACTCGATGAGCTGTCGTTCTTTCACTCGCCTGCCTGGAACACGCATGCCTTCGTCCCTCAGTCAAAGAAATGGACCGTCACGAGTCTCGCAAGGGGCACCTTCTTCACGAGCGACCATACGGCTTTGAATTCCGTGCCGTCGGGCAGACTCTCACGAACCTCGATTGCTGGATAGGGCTTGTCTTTCGGTCGTTCCGACAACAATTCGCCGTCATCGAGTCCGGCCACGGCCTGCCAAGTCATGATCCGGCGCTGCCGCAATCGATCTGCGGCATGTTTTGTGACTACATAGTCGCCAGCGGCCACGAGTGTTCGAACCTGCTGGAAAATCCCCATGCCGCGATTATAGCCGCGTCGTCTGCAACGGTACAGACCATTACCCTCATAGACCATTGCCCTCTTCCCCCTCACCCTGTTCCCCCGACACCCTGTTCCCCCTCGCCCCCTTGCTTCACCGACCTCTCCTGGCTAGGCTCAGCTTGGTGGTCAGGAAGCAAATTCCTCATCACTAACTCGGAGGAGAGCACCCATGAAAGCCCCCATTCTGACAGCGTTCGCTTTGCTTGTTCTGAATGTTCTCGTCCAAGCGGCTGAGGCGAAGCCCAACATCGTCTTCGTCATCACCGACGACCAGGGCTACGGCGATTTGGGGTGCACGGGCAATCCGATCATCCAGACCCCGAACCTGGACGCGCTGGCGGCCGAATCGTCGCAACTGACCGACTATCACGTCGCCCCGACCTGTTCGCCCACGCGGGCGGCGCTGCTCACCGGGCATTGGACCGACCGGACCGGGGTCTGGCACACCGTCAACGGACGCTCGATGCTGCGCGAGAACGAGATCACCCTGGGGCAACTCCTGAAGAACCACGGCTACGCGACCGGGATGTTCGGCGACCGGCCGATCACCGCGGGACTGCCGGTGGAACCGGATGTGCCCGGCGCAGACCGGGCCTTCCGGGCCCACGAGGGCGCCGCCATCCCCGTGGTCCGCGCCGCGCTGCGGGTGGACGGCCGGGAGTTGGAGAGCAAACCGGTCTCCGGCGGCGACGTGCAGATCACCTTCACGGCCGAACTGGCCGCCGGATCGCACCAACTCGCCCCCGTCTTTATCACCGCGAACGGCGACGAACTCGGGGCGTACTACGCCACCGTAGACGGCTCGCTCCGCGAGCCGAAATCCGCTCACGGCCTGAGCGGCCTACGATAGGCGCATCGGGGGTGCGGTAACAGTATACTGGTGCGAAAGTCACTTCTTGATCTCGGAGAAACCTGCCATGCCGACAACGACCTGGATCCGTAGCACGATCGCCACCGTGATTGCTTTCTGTGCGTTTGTTTCTGCCTCTTGCGGTCTCTCACAGGCCGGCGAGGCGCGCCGTCCCAACATCTTGTTCATCCTGGTGGACGACCAATCGCCCTTCGACCTGAAGGTGTACGATCCCAAGTCGCCGCTGCAGACGCCGAACCTGGACCGGCTGGCGGCGGAGGGGATGGTCTTGGACGGCGCCTATCATATGGGGTCGTTCTCAGGAGCCGTCTGCTCGCCTTCGCGGCACATGATCATGAGCGGCCGCACGGTATGGCGGCTGCCGAACGCGCCCGGCGCGCTGCAGCAAGGAAAATGTCCCCCGGACCT
>Ga0302241_1002419_pt1 | contig 11250 bp, 2 predicted proteins | sample AAG_UR_Arg_MG_FD_193532 | JGI IMG/M metagenome (GOLD analysis project Ga0302241, IMG submission 193532) | Enriched activated sludge microbial communities from anaerobic digester in WTTP, New Holstein, Wisconsin, United States - AAG_UR_Arg | ecosystem: Engineered > Bioreactor > Anaerobic >...
GTATTTTAGTTATAATCATCGCACATTATACAGAACCACATCAGCAGAAACAGCACACTCATTTCACTTCCTCTATCACCTTTCAAAATCAATTAAGGCATTACTTTGCCAACCATTATGCAAGACCTAAAACTTCAAGCTGTAAAGCAATGGTAATGCCTATCGTGAAATGATAAACTAATTCTTCAAAAAACATCTAAAACAAGGAGTTTTTGTTATGAAGAAAATATTACTCATCCCCTTGCTCCTGCTAATTGTGGCTTTTGCCTTTGGTGCCGAATATACTATCGGAACCGGAACAGGCACACAAAATTATGTCCCTTTTTATGGATTTTATGACTATAGCTGGAGTAAGACAATTTATACTAAAACGGAGATAAATGCTGCCGGTTTAACTACTGCTGGTAACATTGATGCGATTGCTTTCTATGTTGGTAACACCCCTGTTAATTATGAAATGTTAGACCAACGGGTATATATCCGGCATACAACCTTAGCTACTTATGGAACTGCAACCGATGAAACCGGTACTGGCTATCCTAATAATACATTATTTACCTATGTCTTTCAGGGTAATTTAACATTTAATGGAGGTGGCTGGTTTACCATTGTCTTTTCCACTCCTTTTTACTGGAATAATACTGATAACCTTGAAATATTATGGGAAAATCGGGATGGAGAATATGTTAGCGGCTATCCTAATTTTTGCTATACTACTGCTACTAATACCTGTGTGTATAAATATCAGGACGATTCTTTTCCTGCCGTTGCTGGAACCAGATATAGCAACCGCCCCAATATTAAATTTGGTAAAATTGATTCCGTACCTAATCCTGCAGTATTAGTTTGGCCCCTTAATAATGGTTGGGCTTTTACTAATGATATTCTCAGCTGGCAAGATGGTGGTAATTATCCTACCGGATATGATGTCTATTTAGATACAGTAGATGGAACCACTTTAGTTAGTGATAACCAAACGGGAACTACTTACACTCCTACTTTGGAACCTGAAACCACATATTACTGGAAAGTTGTACCTTACAATAGTTTTGGACCTGCTACAGGAGTCGTAACCTGGAGTTTCCAAACGCCAACTGCCACTCAGCTGGCAGAAAGTTTTGAAAATACCACTTTCCCGCCTGCGGGTTGGGCAAATCCAGGAACTTGGAGTCGTTCTACAACCTATAAGAAACATGGAACTGCCTCCGCTTACAAATCTGGTTCAACTTCCACACAGTATATTCTGTCCACCCCTAAAGTAACGATAACTGAAACAAGTACCTTAAACATCTGGTCATATTGCAGTGGAACAACAGGAACTTTGCAAATTGTCTATTCTCCGGATAGAACTACCTGGACTCAAATTGGTAGTAATATAACCTATGCGGTAGCAAGTACTTGGTATAATTCTGTTATTGATTTAAGCTCACTCGCAGGTAATAATTACTATCTTGCTTTACGAACCGGTTTACAGTCAGTAAGTTTTTATGTTGATCTGGCCTTTGGTCCGGAATTTACTCATGAAGCACCAGGTCCCGCAACTCTTATTTCTCCTTCAAATAACAGTTGGGTCCTTCCTGGAAATGTAACCCTTTCCTGGAATTCCCCTTTAACTGGTGGAATTCCTGAAACTTATGATGTATATTTCGGAGCTACATCCGATCCTCCTCTGGTAAGTAGTAATCAAGCAACAACCACTTATGATGTAACTGTTAATGAAGCAACCACTTATTACTGGAAAATTGTTCCTGGTAATATATATGGAGATGCTACCGACTGTCCTATTTGGAGTTTTAAAACCCCAACTGCTACTCAACTGGCAGAGAGCTTTGAAAATACATCTTTCCCGCCTGCGGGTTGGGCAAATCCAGGAACCTGGAGTCGATCAACATCCTATAAGAAACATGGAACTGCTTCCGCTTACAAATATGGTTCAACTTCCACACAGTATATTCTGTCCACCCCTAAAGTAACGATAACTGAAACAAGTACTTTAGACCTCTGGACTTTATGTTCTTCTACATCCGGAACTCTGCAAATTGTCTATTCTCCGGATAGAACTACTTGGACTCAGATTGGCAGCAATATTACTCATACAGCAACCTATACCTGGTATAATACGATTGTGGACTTAAGTTCTCTTGCAGGCAATAACTATTACATGGGAATCAGAACCGGTTTACAATCAGCAAGTTACTATGTTGATCTGGTCTTTGGTCCTGAATTTACTCCCGAAACACCCGGAGCACCTTCTCTAAGTGTTCCTGCAGACCTGGCAACCGATGTAAATGAATTTACTACCTTTACTTGGACTGCTCCTACAACAGGTGGTGTGCCTGCCGGTTACAAACTCTATTGTGATACCAATAATCCACCTGTTACAATGTTAGCTGATGTTACATCGCTTACTACTACTCTTACAACTCCGCTGGATTACAGCACAACCTATTATTGGACAGTTTCAGCTTATAACGGTGCCGGCGAGAGTCCTACAGCTACAGTAAGAAGCTTTACAACCAGAGACGATCCTACTATTTATACTTTACCCTGGCTGGAAGATTTCGGAACAACAGGAACAACTTTCCCACCTACGAATTGGTTTCGGGGAACCGGTTTATTGGCAGATCCGACTACAATTACTTCCAGTACATCATATTGGATTCAAGATAACTGGTTAAATGATACAACGGTAAGCCCTGTAAACTTTGCAGCAAAAATGAATATTTATGGCACAAACAGGTCTGGCTGGTTGATTACGCCTCCTGTTCAAATTCCCGATACAGGTTATCAGCTGGACTTGGATATCGGATTAACTGACTATGGATATTATGCTCCTGCTGATGCTCCGACTGATGATAGATTCATTATACTAATCGGCGATGGAAGTAGCTGGTCTACGGCTAATATTGTTAGAGAATGGAATAATACCGGTTCACCCTATGTTTATGATAATATACCTTATACCGGTGAGCATATAACAATTTCTTTGGATGATTATACCGGTATTAAATATATTGCCTTTTATGGAGAATCTATTGCCAGTGGCGGAGATAATGATTTCTTCGTAGATAATGTAATGATTCGTCAAACTCCTGCAGGTGCACCTGATCATGTTACTTTAGTAAGTCCTGCAAATGGAGCTACCTATATAGACCCCGAAAATGCAGAAATCAATTGGACTCCTGCTATAACTGGTGGAAATCCTGCTTACTATGAAGTTTTAGTAGGAGAGAATCCCTTTAATCCGGAAGAAGGTTATTTTGGTGAATATTCGTTTGAGACAGAAAATACCAGCTTAAATCTTTCCGAACAGGATATTATATTGCCATTTAGCAGTACCTGGTATTGGGCTGTTTTACCTTACAATGCAGATGGATTGTGTCCGGATCCTTTAGCGCATGAATTTATGGTTTGGAGTTTTACTATTGCGCCTGATCCTACTATAACATCTCTTCCCTACATAGAATACTTTGATGAAGTAACCGAACCTGCTTTACCTTGGGGATGGAATGCCTATATTAATTCAACTTCCACTTCTGCTTATGTTCGCACTTACAGTAGTACTACTTATGCCCAAAGCCCGCCTAATAGTGTTCAACTATCCAATAGCTCAGATACTAATGCTGATTTGAGGTTGATCTCTCCTCCGATTGATCTCTCTGCCAGGTCTATAAATAGAATAAAACTAAAATTCTATGCCCGTAGCAGCACTGCAGGTTACCCGATCCTGATCGGAACAGTTAGTGCAAAAGATTCTACTGGTATCTTTACCCAGATTACCTCTATTAATCTTACTGCTACTAAAACGGAATATGTAATCTCACTTCAGGATTATGTGGGAACCGATCAGTATATTTGTTTCAAACATGGCTTGGGAGGAAGTTACCGTTCTCTTTATATTGACGATGTTAAATTTATTGAACTAATACCAGCGGACTTGGCTGCTACTTCAATTAGCGGACCTACCTTTATTCAAGCGGGTAATAGTTATGATTATAGTATTAGTGTGTTCAATGAAGGAACTGCCGAACAAAACTCTTATACGGTGAATTTGAAAACCGGAACCGAAACTTTGGCTACCTTAAATGTCAATGCACCTCTTGCCAGTGGAGCTACTGCTCAGCATACTCTTTCCTGGATTCCGGCTGATGGAGGTGTTTATCCTCTTTACGGAGAAGTGGTTTTAACCGGGGACGGTAATCCTTCTAATAATTCTTCCAATATTATTTCTGCCTATGTAGTTGATCCTACAATGACCATTATTCCTGTGGGTGACGATGCCAGCACGACAACCGGTAATTATCTGCCTTTGAATATGTATTATAAGAATAGTGTAACCGAAGAGCTCTATTTCACGGATGAAATGCATCTGCAAACCGGTATTATTACTGCTATTGTCTATAAGAATAATTTTGTGGAAACACTACTTGATAAGTCGGTAAAAATCTGGATGGCGCATACTGATTCTACCTCCCTTGTGAATGGTTGGTTACCGAGTGCGAATTATACTCTTGTATTTGATGGAACGGTTACCTTCCCGAATGGAATTAACGAAGTTGTTATTCCTTTGGATACACCTTTCAATTTCACGGGTGGAGTTCTTGCTACACGAGTGAATCGTCCGATGGATACTTCTTATTATAGCTCAAGCGATAAATTCTACTATACAACTACTGCTGAACATACTAATCGCTCTCGATATTTACAAAGCGATTCTGAAACTTATAACCCTCTGGCACCTTCTGCAGCTGGAACTGCTGTCGGTTATGTCCCCAACACCATCTTTATTGTCCAGAATGCGGTTATGATGCAACAAGCAGTGCTGGAAGGTTATGTGCGCGATTCTGTTACTAACCAACCAATTGAGGGTGCTACCATAACTTTAACTGAGCGCGTAACAATTACCACCGATGTGAATGGTTTCTACCATTACGGTTTCTGGAATAATACAACCGTGGATTTAACCGCTCAAAAACATAGTTATTATAGCCAGACCGTAACCAATATCGTTCTCACAATGGGAACCACTGTAACTCAGAACTTCAATTTAGTACCTTTGCCCCGGGTAACAGTTAGCGGAATTGTTACTGCCAATGATTATCCTACCGGTTTGGTTGGTGCTACTGTTAAAATTTCCGGAACCGAGAACTACGAAACAACTACCGGAACAGGTGGTGCTTTCAACATCAGTAATGTTTTGGGCAGTGCAGATACATTAAGCTATGCTTTAACTGTTGAGAAAGAAGGTTATCAAACCTATATTAGTGCCCTAAATGTCGCTACAACCAATGTGAATGTAGGAACTATTAATCTGACGGAATACCTCTGGACACCGTATAACCTTGTTGCTACTCATTCCGGAAACAATGTTTCTCTTACTTGGGAACCTGCTGGAGTACCTAATTACTATTTTTGCGACTTTGAATCAGATAATGGTGGCTGGGTTAGCAGTGGATATGGAGATTGGCAATGGGGTCATTATAATTTAGCTAATTATATGGATATAGATACTTATACAGATACTCCTCCTCAATCTGCACATTCCGGAACCGGGATGTGGGGAACGGTATTAGAGGGAGGTTATTCCAATTGCAATACCTGGTCTTATTTACGCAAAACTTTTGACCTCTCCAATTTTTCCAATCCTGTCTTAAGTTTTTGGCACTATATGAATGGTTACAATACTTGGGATTATGGATTGATAAAGGTAAACGGCACTACGGTTTGGGGAAATAGTTCTTCCGCTGTCTTTATGCCTTGGCAGGAACTTACTATCAACCTTTCCGCTTATGCTAATATGAATAGTGTAGAGATAAGTTTTGAATGGTTTGCTACTGCTACAGTTTCTTATGCTGGCTGGTATATTGATGACATTTATATTGGACCAGCAAGCAGAAATATAGTTGCAACTCAGTTTGCTTCTCGCAGTTCAGGAGATCGTTCATTCCAAAATTATAGTGTGTATCGTTTCCTGACTGCTGATGAAGGAACTCCGTCAAACTGGACTCTATTACAAACTGGTGTAGCTGATACTACCTATATGGATACAACTTTTGGAACTCAACCTGGTGGAAAATACAAGTGGGCTGTGAAAGCCAATTATAGTGGCTCTCTCCAGTCCAATGCTATTATTTCTAATCACTTAGGAAAACTTGCCAAACCTCAAAATGTGGTCGCTACCAAGGTTGGAACTACAGTTCAACTTTCCTGGACTGCTGATCCTGGTGCTGATTATTATGTAATCTATGCTGCCAGTGATCCTTATGGTACATTTACGGTTCTTGATTACGAAAATACAACCTCCTACACTATATCAGCTCCATTAGCAAAACAGTTCTTCAAAATCGCCTCTGCAGACGGGACTATGCCTATTGCTAAGGAAATAGAACCCCCTGCTAAAAGTAAAAAGTAAAGCACAGGAAGGCTGACATTCCTGTCAACCTCTCCCTGAACATTGATGTCCCCGTCAAAATAAACGACGGGGACATCTCTTCTTCTACTTGTTTTGACTTACAATTTTGCCCGGGAAACCACAACCCGATGCTTGTTTTGACTTACAATTTTCACTTGCCCTCCAGGCACACACATCCCACAAACATTTTCACTTGCAACTGAGTTATAACTGTTTTCCGAATTAAAAAATTGTGAGTTAAAACAAGAACCCCGCACACCCTCAACCGAGCTACAACAAACTTACGAATACCACGGTCACGGAAAAAATATATATTCAGCCGCTCCAGCAATGTGGGGTAGGAATTGTTCAGAAATAGTGGCTTCGGGGGGTACTTTTGTTTTAACTCTAAACCGAGCTTCAGCTATGAAAGTTGAAGGCAACGAATAACATTTCCTGTTTCGTCAGAATCTCGTTGCAAACATAGAAAGGGTCGGTTTAGAGTCAAAACTTCACCGCCTCAAAATCTCGTTCTTTCGTTTTAACTCTAAACCGAGCTTCAGCTTTGAAAGTAGAAGGCAATGAATAACATTTCCTATTGCCTCAAAATCTCGTTGCAAACACAAAAGGGTCGGTTTAGAGTCAAAACTCCACCGCCTCAAAATCTCGTTGCAACCACAAAAGGGTCGGTTTAGAGTCAAAACATCACATCCTCAAAATATAGTTGCAATCACAAAAGAATCGGTTTAGAGTCAAAACTCCACCGCGTCTGCATATAGTTGCAAACACAGCAAGAGCCGGTTTAGAGTCAAAACTTCACTGCAAAACTTCCCGAAACTTTATTTTTTACTTGACATAAATTCAGGAATTGTTACAAGAGATTTATAGGATAATGAACTCATAGTGAAGTTGAAGTAATATTCTTAAAACTGGTAAGTTAAGAAGAATGACTTAATAAAAACAGCCATTTTACTACCAACTTGCCAGACGGAAAATTTGGATTATATTGTTATAAGACGAAGAAGAAAACGGTTGAATACGAAATTTCTATGTTGTATTTAGCCGATAGAGATATAAGTTCTCGCTACCGAAAGGATAGTAAAAAGATAAAAACTGCTTAGGTAGTGACGAACTATCAGCCAAGGAACGATAGGATGTCGTTCTTCCGTAGCAAAGGAGTTTAGATGAATTTGTGGATGTGCCCAAAGCAGAAGAACCCTAAAACAGTAAAAAGCCGAAAAGGGAAGAACTATGCACTTTGGTGTCTATCCAATTCTTTATTTATTTTTTTTAACCCTTCAAAATCAGTCCTCCAGAAAAGCAGATTAAATTCCCCCACCACTTCAGGAACTATCAATCAGGATAAGTGCCCTGCAAGGCAAAAAAACAATAGCAATTTTTCTCAAAAGCCATACAAGCATAACGGGAATTTAATCATTTTTTCGGAAATACGCAATGCGCTTAAAACAGGAAAACGCAATCTTACGAACTTGTTGCACTCTTTTTGTAACCATCATCGCACATTATTACTAAAACACAGTGCAAAAGAAACAAACAGCAGTTTTCCTCATAAGCTTAAACCGTCAAAAACAAACCTGGCATTCCTTTGCCTAACATTGATTAAACCCCAAACCTTAAGCTGTAAAGCAATGGTAATGCCTATCGTTTAACAATAAACTAACTCTTCAAAAAAACATCTAAAACAAGGAGTTTTTGTTATGAAGAAATTATTCCTAATATTAGTCCCTCTATTTATGTTAGGGGCTTTATTCGCAGCACCTTTGAATGAGGGTTTTGAAAGTGAAACTTGTCCTCCTGCTGATTGGACAATTAGGTATGCCAATCCAAGCCCACCTGCTGGAAATTTGATGATTCATACTACAGATTATTATCATCAAGGAACCCGCTCATTCCGATTCTCTTCCTATTCATACGGTGCACCTTATGATGAATATCTAATTACTCCCCAATTGTCAGTTACTGCTGGAGATCAAACTGTAAGTTTCTATTATAGAAAATATACTTATGGCTCTGAAACATTCAGAGTTGGCTGGTCTTCAACTGGAAATGCAACAACCGATTTTACCTGGAGTAGTGATATTACTAATGCTTCCACTACTTGGCAGCAATATGTAAAAAACGATCTGCCGGTGGGAACAAAATATGTGGCAATTCATTACAAATCCAATTATGCTTATTACCTTTATATTGATACCTTTGTTGGTCCTCAAGTATATAGTGCACCTCCCAATCCTGCTGTTTGTAATTATCCTCCCAATGGGAATCTGGGTATACCCAATAATGCTATTCTAAGTTGGAGTAGTGGAGGTGGCAGCCCTACAGCTTATGATGTTTATTTTGGAACATCAGCAGATAATTTAGAAAGGGTATCTATTTTACAACCCGGAACTACATATAATCCTGGAACTCTTCAGTATGGCCAAACATACTTCTGGAAAATTGACCCTTGGAACGAGGCATATCAATATGCTTCCCAATATAATGATCTTCCTGTCTGGTCTTTCACAACTATGGCTGATCCCACTATTTATACCTTCCCGTATACAGCAGGTAACTTTGAAAATGGTGGTTCATTACCACTTAATTGGATTGCCTCAGAAGGTGCAACAGGAGCTTCCTATCATTGGGCAGCAAGCACAGGTGCAGCAAGTCATGGTCCTTCAGCACCTCATTCCGGAACATATTTTGGCTGGTTATATTGTTATTTAGCTTCTAATTCCTATAATCCTTATTATTTGACTACACCTCCTATTGCTCTGGATGCTACAGCCAAAAGATTATCCTACTGGTATTGGATTGGAACAGATACTTATACCAATCCTCTCTTTGTAGAAATTTCAACCGATAACCAGGAAACCTGGACGACTCTCTATACCCATTCCAATACTTCCAATACTCTTGATTGGTTTCAAAATACGATTAGTTTAGAGTCATACGCTTCCACTACTGTTTATCTTCGTTTCAAAGGTATGAGTAATTATGGAAGTTATATGACAGATTTGGGATTGGATGATATCGTAATTGAAGATATACCTGCTGCGCCGATCCTGAGCTACAACCCCACTTCCCTTAATTTTGGTGCACTATTACAAAATACCACTTCTTCACCTCAAAATGTGACTATAACTAATACCGGTGCTGGGATACTTAATCTTGCTGTAGCGGATGTAAATATCAGTGGTGATAATCCAGATATGTTTAATGTAAATACTACCAATCTGCCTGCTAATTTAGCTGCCGGCCAATCGGTTATTATTCCGGTTACCGCTACTGTAACTCAAGAAGGTCCGGTAAGTGCTATTTTGGAAATTAGTTATAATGAAGCAATCTATGAAATTCCTCTTTCCGCTGAGGGATTGCCATTAGGAAGTGTGATCATAGGGACAGGGACATTAACTCAGCGTCAGCCCTTTGGAATATTATGGGGCTTTGAGCGTTCAGCTGCTATATATACCAACGCTCAAATAGGAAGCTATGGAGTGTTGGATAAAGTTTCCTGGAATTGTGCAACAACATCTACAACTGGTGTTCCTTATAAGATCTATGCAATGCAGACAACTGATACTGAGTTTACTACAGCTATGACCTGGGATGCTTTCACAGCAAATGCTACTTTGGTAGCTACAGGAACTCATACCTTTGATACTACCGGTTGGCATTTCTTTGAACTTACTACTCCTTTCACCTATACTTCGGGTAATTTAGTTATTGGAGTTGAAACATATTTTGGTGGCACTGGCACAAGTCCCTATCCTTATTTCTATTACACTGCCGGAACAGCTTCCAGGCACCAATTCTGGTATGCAGATAATAATCCTCCTACTACTAATGGATATCTAAATGCATATGTGCCTAATATAGTATTGCATCTTGGAGCTCTTTCTGAAGAACCGGTTTTTAATGTTAGCCCTGCCAGTTGGGATTTTGGACAGGTACAGATTAACACTACTAAAACTAAGAACTTTACGATTAGTAATATAGGTGGTGGTACTATTAGTGTGTCTTCTATAATTATAGCAGGAGATGATTATTATACACTGACTACCAATCCTGCTCCTGTAGAACTTACAATCGGTCAACCTGCTACTTTTACTGTTCAGTATGCTCCCACTGCAACAGGAACACACAATGGTACTGTTACTATTACTGATAACAGAGGTACAACCATTGTTGATTTGAGTGCTGTATGTTATGATCCCACAATCTATACTTTCCCTTACACTCAGGATTTTGAAACCTGGCCCCCCTTGGGATGGGATTTAACTGGTGGAACTTATAGCTTTACTCAATATACTGATGCTTCAAGTAACCATTGGGCTAAGGCAAACTTTTGGAGTCAAACCAGCGGTAATACAGATATTCTTACTTCTCCCCCTCTACAACCTGTAAATGCTCCGCGGATGAACTTTACCTGGTCACATCTGTATAATAGTACCTATCCTAATGATGCCCTAACAGTTCAAATTTCCAGTAATTTAACGGACTGGACGAACCTTTGGACTAAGAGCGGAGCTGCTCTTAATTCTAATGATGGGGCAACAAATACTGCTCCCGGAACTGGAGTTGTAGAGATTGTAAATATCCCGGCAGATTATGCTAATACCACCTTCTGGATCCGTTTCTATGCCTACAGTGGCTATGGAAATGATCTCTTTATTGATAATGTAGTTATTTATATTCCTTCATCAGATCCGTTCCCGGTAACTCTTACCTATCCTGAAAACGGTGCCAATCTTCTTCCTGCTACGGGTTTTGATCTGGAATGGGAACCTGATTTGATTAGTGGTGCACAACCGGAGTATTATGCTGTCTATTTATCTCAGGAAGGAGAAGATCAA
>Ga0302241_1002423_pt1 | contig 11243 bp, 10 predicted proteins | sample AAG_UR_Arg_MG_FD_193532 | JGI IMG/M metagenome (GOLD analysis project Ga0302241, IMG submission 193532) | Enriched activated sludge microbial communities from anaerobic digester in WTTP, New Holstein, Wisconsin, United States - AAG_UR_Arg | ecosystem: Engineered > Bioreactor > Anaerobic >...
CCCGCTACTGTAACTGTTTTTACTTACAAAGATTGAAAAATATATTAACAGGGTTTTAATTTAAAAAGTAAGTCATTTTAAATTTGACTTACTTTTTTATTTATAGTATACTTAAACTATAAAGTAGTAATAGGAAAAAACCTATGGAAAGTTCTATTGTTACAACAAAAGGACAGATTGTTATTCCTTCACGGCTCAGGAAAAAATATGGTATTAAAGTAAGGAACTAAAATACATTATTAAAAACAACCAGTGGTTCTACCTGGGTCAGTCAGAGTACAGGTACTCCGAATAATCTGAACACTATCTATTTCGTAGATAGTAATAACGGATGGGCTGCAGGAATAGGGAGAACTATTTTAAGAACAAATAATGGTGGGAGTAACTGGAAAATTTTATAAGTGAAAAGTGAAAAGTATTGAGCAGTGTTTACTGCTTTTATAATTTAAGTAATTCAATTTCTCAAAGAAAGGAGTGAGTAAATGCTAAAAGAATTCAAAGAATTCATTATGAGGGGTAATGTCTTTGATATGGCTGTAGGTATTATAATTGGCGGAGCCTTCGGAAAAATAGTCAATTCTCTTGTAAATGATATTATTATGCCACCTTTTGGTCTTATACTGGGAAAAGTAAATTTTAAAGATCTTTATCTTAACCTCTCGGGACAGGCCTATGACTCACTGGATACAGCCACAAAGGCCGGAGCGCCTGTATTAAAATACGGTTTATTTATTAATACAATACTGGAATTCCTTATTATAGCTATTGCAATCTTTTTCATGATTAAAGTCATAAATAAACTGAACAGGCAGAAAGAAGCACCACCGCCGCCGCCTGACACAAAAGACTGTCCCTATTGTTTTTCTAAAATAGCTATTAAAGCTACAAAATGTCCGAATTGCACTTCAGAGATAAAAGCGGCGTGAGACGTGAAGCGTGAGATGTGAGGCGTTATGCGTGATGCATTAATCAGGGCGAACACAGGGCTCGCCCCTGCTCGTTTCACTTTTCACTCTTCACGGCTCTTTCTCACCGCTCTCTTCCACCCTCCATAAAGCTTTTCTATCTCTTCCTTCTCCATAGAAGGGCTGAAAGTTCTGTCTACTTTCCATTTTTTCTTTATCTCTTCCTTACTTTCCCAGAAACCGGTAGCAAGACCAGAGAGATAGGCAGCACCGAGAGCAGTAGTCTCTCTTATAGTGGGTCTTTCTACAGAAACTCCCAGGATATCAGACTGAAACTGCATAAGAAAATTATTTCCGCTGGCACCTCCGTCAACTCTCAGAGCTGATAATTTAATCCTCGAATCTTCTTCCATTGCAGTAAGAACATCCCCTGTCTGATATGCTATGGATTCAAGGGTAGCCCTTATTATATGATTTTTATTTGATCCTCTAGTAAGGCCTGTTATAGTTCCTCTTGCATACATATCCCAGTAAGGTGCACCGAGCCCTACAAAGGCAGGTACCACATATACACCGTTTGCATCCTTAACCTTTGTAGCGAAATATTCACTATCTCCTGCGCTATCAATAAGTCTCAGTTCATCTCTGAGCCACTGTATGGCTGCTCCTGCGATAAAAACACTTCCTTCCAGGGCATAAAGGACTCTTCCATTAAGACCCCAGGCAATTGTTGTAAGAAGACCATGCTTTGAAGAAATCATCTTCTCCCCTGTATTCATAAGGAGAAAACATCCTGTGCCATAGGTATTTTTGGCCATTCCAGGCTCATAGCAGGCCTGTCCGAAAAGAGCCGCCTGCTGATCACCTGCTATACCTGCTACGGGGATTTCTGTTCCGGAGAAAAATTTCTTGTCAGTAAAACCGTAAACCTCACTGGAAGATCTTACGGAAGGTAACATAGAAGAAGGTATGGAGAAATAATCCAGAATTTGTCCATCCCATTTGAGTTCTTTTATATTAAATAACATAGTTCGAGAAGCATTTGAATAATCTGTTACATAAGATTTTCCTCCTGTAAGATTCCATATTATCCATGTATCTATATTACCGAGAAGTATTTCACCCTTTTCTGCCCTTTCCCTTACTCCCGGCACATTATCAAGGATCCATTTCACCTTAGTACCGGAAAAATAAGCATCACATACAAGGCCGGTAGTTTCCTTTATATATTCTTCCATACCGTTTTCTTTCATTTCATCACAGATAGCAGCAGTACGTCTGCACTGCCAGACTATAGCATTATATACTGGTTTACCAGTTATCTTATCCCAGAGTACAACTGTTTCTCTCTGATTTGTTATTCCTATAGCAGATATTTCTGAAGAATCAACTCCTGCAGTTTCCACTGCTTCTCTCGCCACACTTATCTGGGTAAACCATATTTCCAGAGGGTCATGTTCTACCCATCCCGGCTTCGGATAAATCTGAAGAAATTCTTTCTGAGCCACAGACACTATTTCTCCATTATGATTAAATAAAATAGCTCTAGAACTTGTCGTTCCAGCATCAAGAGATAAAATATATTTTTTCATATTTATACATCCTTTCTTTATAAAAGGTTTCCCTTTGATTGTTTCACAGGGACGGCCCTGCCCTTTTCAATTCTTACAATCGTTAAGGAATCCACAACTTTAAACACATAGTATAAATAATAACACCTATTATAGCACCTATAATCGGGGCAGTTACAGGTATAGGAGCATATTTCCAGTCTGAATCTCTCTTGCCCGGTATGGGAAGCAGACAATGAGCAATTCTCGGCCCTAAATCTCTTGCAGGGTTAATGGCATATCCCGTAGGGCCTCCAAGGCTCAGACCTATAGCAAAAACCAGTAAGCCCAGCAGTAATGCTCCTAAAGCTCCTACATGATTATGTTCATCTATAATCCCCAGAACTCCTATTAATAATAGGGAAGAACCAATTATTTCCGTAATAATATTCGAGATTGGATTTCTAATAGCAGGCACGGTACAGAATATACTCAGTTTTGCATCGGGATTATCTGTTTCTTTAAAATGATCTTTATAAGCGAGATAAACCAGAATTGCTCCACAGAAAGCACCAATCATCTGAGAAATAATATATCCTGGAACAATAAACCAGGATATTTTCCCCATCACTGCCATGGCAATTGTTACTGCTGGATTAATATGAGCTCCACTCACCCATCCTGTCACATAAACTGCTACTGCCACACCAAAAGCCCAGCCGGCTGTAATTACAATCCATCCGCCTCCTTCACCTTTACTTTTCTTTAAAAGAACATTAGCAACCACACCATCACCACATAAAATTAAAATTAAGGTACCCAGAAATTCTGCCACGTATAATCCCAGATTTTCCATAATTTCCCTGCCTTTCTTTTAATGAATTACATATTTTACTATTACAAATCCTCCGATGAGAAGTATTGTAAAAATTATGGCCAATAAATTAAAATATCTATCAATCCATCGAGTAATAGGAGCACCAAATATATAAATAATTGTAGCAACCAGAAAAAATCTCAAACCTCTGCTTATAATTGAAGCAATAACAAACATAAAAAAATCTATTCTTGAAATTCCCGCTGCTATTGTAAATATCTTATAGGGTATGGGAGTAAAACCTGCCGAAAATACTGCCAGAAAGGCATTATCATTATACATCTTGCAGACTTTAGTAAAAGCTGTTTCTGTAAATCCAGGTATATAGTGAAAAAATAGACTTGCAAAAGCTGTATATTCTCCTGTTCCTGTATACCAGAGTCGAAAACCTATAAAATATCCAAACATTCCTCCCAGAGCAGAGGCGATAGTGGCAATCAGAGCATATTTAAAAGCTTTTTTTTGTTTTGATACGGCAAGAGCTATCAGTAATACATCAGGAGGAACAGGGAAAAAAGAGCTTTCAGCAAAGGCAAGTATAAATAATGCTGTAGCACCCCATGGTGTTTCCGCCCATGAAAGAACCCAATCATATATTTTTCTTAAACAATTTTTTTTCTTTATAGTTTCTTTTTCCATTAAAATCTTCCTTACTTTTTATTATATTTTTTGGTATCTTCTTATATGATAAGATCATATTTTATCTTTATTATTTAAAAAAAGCAAGATATAAATTATTATTAACTTTCAGACCTCAGCTTTCAGCTTTTTTCTTAAGTTGCTTGCAGACAGCGATGAAGAGTAAAAATTCTTCTCACCTTGTAGAAAGATGATGAGTTATATATAAGAAATATTTTTTCTCAGTTAGTAAAAGAAATGAACAGAATTATATAAATATAAAGAGCCTCATTGTAGCCTTGCAGATGGTTATATTGACAGTTTATTTATTATATAATATAATGTCTATACATATTAATATCAAAACTCAATAAAAGGTAAAAAAGTACTATTTCATAGCATCAAAAGGAGGAAAAACCCTCAAAGAGATTAAGGAGAAGCTACCTGTCCTCCTGAATGTATTGGTGTACGATATTTGAGTTAAAAAATTATAAGGAGACAATCTTATGACACCGCGAAAAATCAAAGAAAATCTTTACTGGGTTGGAGCTATTGACTGGGATAGGAGGATATTTGACTCACTTATACCACTTCCAGACGGAACAAGTTACAATGCCTATCTCATTAAAGGTAGCGAAAAAACAGCTCTTCTGGACAGTGTAGATCCTAATATGACCCATATCCTTATGGAAAACCTTATAGATGTTGAGAATATCGATTATATAATCTCTCATCATGCAGAACAGGACCATTCGGGAGCAATCCCTGCAGTTATGGAAAAGTATAAAAATGCTACAGTCTTTACAAGTCCCAAGGGAAAAGACATGCTCATAAACCTCTTATCCCTTCCAGAAGAAAAAATCAAAACAGTTCAGGAGGGTGAAAATCTTTCTCTGGGAGATAAAACATTAAAATTTATTCATATCCCCTGGGTACACTGGCCTGAGACTATGGCTACCTATCTGGAAGAAGATAAGATTTTATTTACCTGTGACTTTTTAGGTTCCCACCTTGCTTCCAGTGAACTGTATGCAGGGAAAGATCCGAAGGTATTTGAAGCGGCCAAAAGATATTTTGCTGAAATTATGATGCCTTTCCGCACAGTCATAAGAAAAAACCTTGAAAAGCTGGAACAATATGAGATAAATATGATAGCTCCCAGCCATGGTCTCATATATGATGAACCACATTATATTATAGAATCTCATCGTGAATGGCTTTTCGGAGAACCTAAAAATCTTGTAGTTCTGCCTTATATTTCTATGCATGGCAGCACAAAAAAGATGGTAGAGTATTTTGTGGATGCCTTAATAGCAAGAGGCGTAAATGTAATGCAGTTCAATCTTGTCGACACAGATATAGGAAAACTTGCTATGGCCCTTGTTGATGCCGCTACCATAGTGGTGGGAACTCCCACGGTAATAGCTCTTCCTCACCCGGCTACAGTTTATGCAGCACATCTTGCCAGTATTTTAAAACCTGATTTAAAATTTGCTTCAGTCATAGGGTCTTACAGCTGGGGCGGAAAAACAGTAGAAACGATAGCAGAATTGATATCCAACCTGAAAGTAGAACTGTTAACACCGGTACTCGCAAAAGGAGTGCCTCGAAAGGAAGATTTTGCATCTCTCGACAGACTTGCAGAAGAAATAGCAGAAAAACATAGGAAAAATAACTATAAATGAAAAATTGATAAATCTCTGGAGAGGTATGGTTCAAGCATATAAATTTTAACAGCAAAAACCTTAACCTTAAAAAGTACATATGTTATCCGCTGAAAAAAAAACAGACACTTTTCCGTTAGTACTTTGATTTAGAAAAAATGGTTAATTGTCCGGGTTTTATCAATTTAAAAAAGCTAGATATTTCAAGGTTAATTTATAATCAAAGTATTAGCGAAACAGCATCGATTATATCATATCTGTTCCCTTCTATTCCTATTTTCTATTGTTTTTTTCTGAAACCATACATTCAGTTATTATATAAAACTTCAATATAATGATTATAATCTCTTTTACTGAAACATACGAAAGCAACCTTTTCTACTGAAGTGTTTTCTTCAAGAAAGTTCTTAACTTCTCTTATGGCTATCTTTACCGCTCTCTCAATGGGAAAACCATAGATACCGGTGCTTATAGAGGGGAAAGCTATTGTTTTTATATTATGTTTCTCTGCAAGTTTAAGAGAATTCCTGTAGCATCCTGCAAGTAATTCATCTTCCCTCCTGTCTCCTCCGTGCCATATGGGACCTACTGCGTGGATAACCCATTTTGCCGGCAGTTTATATCCTTTTGTGATCTTTGCATCACCTGTTTTACACCCGCCCAGAGTTAAACACTCTTTTTCAAGTTCCGGCCCTGCGGCAGAATGGATTGCCCCGCATACGCCGCCTCCTGTTCGGAGACTTTCATTTGCCGCATTTACTATGGCATCTACGGAGAGTTGTGTAATGTCTCCTTTGATGAGTTCTATTCTTGTTGAAGTTTCGTTTTTCTCTGACATAAATTTTCCCTCCTGATTAAAAATTTATAGAAAGACTTTTCATACATCTTCACTCAAATTCAGACCATCAGAAACACATAGTTCTTCCCATTTCATTGCTTCTTCCGTAGATGATGAAGCCGCCACTTGATTATATAAATCTACCATTTTTATCATCTTATATTCATAAACAGCTTTTTTCATGGCTTCTATGATCAGCTCAGTTATGGTTTTACCCTTCTGTTTTTTCCAAGTCTTCTATCGCTTTATATGCCTTGTTTTCCAGGAGCGTGTCTGAAAAATATATGATTCTAAATTTTAATAACACCTGTGGAGCTGGCAAGATGCCAGATCAAGCCGGCTAGAAGCCGGCTCCACAATATGATTAATTGCGTTCTGGGATTTTTCAGACACGCTCTTAGCCGTTATAGAGCATATTCTTCGGAAGAACTGTCAGAGAAAATTCTTCATGTATATCGAACCAGTATTTCATCTTTCCCACCAGATGAAGACTCCAGGCTATTTTATTATGTTCACTCTCAAAAAAATGAATTGTGTCTTCCGGTAAGGTAAAAGATACATTTCCTTTCTCTATTTCATAGAGATTTTCCGTCTCTGCCAGGTTAATAGTACAAAAGGTGTGATGATCGTCAGAATCGTTATATTTTACCTCTTCCCTGCCTTCTATATAAATACGATATTTTTTTACGGCACCGGCACCGGTGCCTGTAGTCCACGAAAGTTCTGCCGCTTCTCCCGGAATCAGAGGATGACAGGAAAGAACAAGTTCTGGCAAGGGATTAAAGAGTTTAAGGAAATAATATATACATGACCCTGCCAGAAACAATCCTATCAATACAAAGGGAATTATGGCTATGGCAAAACAGGTAAAAATACTTACTTTTTTGAAGCCTTCTATTAATTCCGTTAAAGGAAAACTTATAATACCGTTCCATAAAAGAGCAAATATAAGAAGCCCTGTAAATTTACCGTACCTGGAGATTTTTGGTTTTAGTTTTACAATTTTTTTTAAGCCTTCTTTATTTATTTCATAGCCTGCACCACATGACGAAAGTTTTAAAGCAGAAATCTCTTTATCTTTTTTCAAAAATCCGTAAATTCCTCCTGCTCCCACAAGTACAAACAGGACAGGGAAAAAATAAACAGGCATAACTTTAGTAAAATTCCTCTTAAGAGTTGCTTCTCCCGGACTTGAAGGATTTACATAACAGACAGTTTCTCTGCCGGGAGGATATTTATTCTTTAATCTCGCAGCCTCCCTGTGAGAGCTGGAAGAACTGAAATATCTGTATCTGTTGGACTTATACTCTATGCCTTTCACATTATATACATAAAGAATATCTGCACTGTACGTTGTACTTTCATCACCTTCATGGGTCAGTATTCTGGAAGATATTACTCTGCAGGGTGTTTCTGGCCAGGACTGAGCATCAATGAATTTTACCAGTGGTTTATAAGTGAGATAATAAGTCGCCACAATTCCTGCAATAAAAAAAATGCCGAAAAACAGGGCACCTGCAATATTACCGTAAGAAAAGCCGGATTTTTTTGAAATAGCCTGCACGGGTTCACTGTCTGTTCTTCTCTTATCCCCTGTCCATAAGCCATATATTATGAAAGAGGCAACAAAAACAAAAACAAGAGGAGTAAGTATAAAAGGCAAAAGACATAGGTTCTTATGTTTTAAAATAGAAGAGGAAGGGCAGGAAGGATTTACATAACATATGCCCTTTGAGCCTGTTTTATATTTATCTGCATCTGCATTTACCGAAGAATAATCGGTAACAGAAGTTTTTTTATATTCCCCGTTATAAGACTTCCCCTGAAAGTCATATTTATAATTTATTATCAAAGAATATCCTTCATCATCTTCTTTTATTTCAGATGAAAGAGAGGTAAATTCTGTTTTAATCCAGGTGTAGCTTCTGATAGTATTCCATGCTTCACGCCCCATAAAAACAGTTCCAAGAAATCCTGCTGCGAAGAAAATAAGGAGAAAAAATGTCAGGGCTATTTTACCTGCTATGCCGTGGAAATTATTTTTATTGTCTTTATCTGGCAAGAAAATCATTCCTCCTTACAATTTTATTATATATTATACTGCTATGACTGGCAAGTTTTTATCAAGTTTTGGCAGTGTTCTTTTTTATCTGGTTCTAATACTGTATAGAATTCAAAAAGATTTTAAATTGAAATTTTAAAATAAATTTTTCGAATAAAATTAGTTAAAATAGTCATAGATAAAAAACATCTTATTATCTTTAATATAGAGTTCTCAGGTTTATTCTATTTATTCATACCATTAGTCTCACCTGGTCTAATACTCTTACCATTGGAGATAACCCTATATACCCATCTAATGGTATTACACTTTTTCCTTCTATATTATAATAAGGTCTTTTAATTTCTACTTCCCCCAATACGGTTTTGGGTTTTCGTATGATAAATCCATTCGACCCTTTCCCTTTATAATTTGTTTCATATAAATTTTCTTCCACTTCTCTATACAGTTTTGTTAACTCTTTGCAACACTCTTTTTTCACTTCTCTTAAGAGTTTTTCTGGTAAACTATTGATATTTAATTCCTCTGGAGTTACAATCTTTTCATAATTGATATTTATTTTATAAATATCTTTCATAAGCTCACCTACCTTAATCAACAAAATGATGAGTCTTTTATTGTACACTATTTCCTATTTCCTTTTAAATATCAATAAAAATAAGGTTTTTTTATTTTTTTTCTGAATATTCCTGGCTTTTGACTTTATTTATAGCCTTTTTTTAAAACCAGATAAAATGAAACACTACCCTATACTCCTGGGTACATTTGCTGAAACTGGTTTGTTTATTGTATAATTACTCATCTTTTTTTACTTTAATCCTTTTAAATTTTCTTAAAAGATTAAGGATTTTTTCTTTTTTTCTCTTTTTTATTTTGTAAAAGGAGATTTTTTAGTCAATGTTGAACCATGCCAGCTACGGTACGGTAAAGGGCAGGCTTTTTACTCCATTAATAACGAACCTGATGAAAAAGCCATTGTATGTTATAAAGAGACCATAAAAATTAATCCGAAACATAAAGAAGCCCTTCTTGATCTGGGATTTATACTGAGTAGACAGGAAAAATATGAAGATGCTCTAACCTTTTATGATGGAGCTCTGGAGATTGACAGTGAAAATACCTATACCCTGAATAATAAAGGCTTTGCTTTATATCGTCTGGGAAAATATAAAGAAGTCATAGCCTGTTATGATAAGGTGCTGCAACTCGATCCCGGTGATATAACAGCAATAAATAACAAAAAACTTGCCCTGGTTCTGGCCAGACAGAATCCTTTATAATCCGGGAAGATTCTTTTCTATTAATTCCTTTGATGGAAGTGTACGATACTCATAATATATTACATTTCCATTAATATCTACGAGAACATGGGTTGGTATAAATTTAAAAACCTCATAGCTACTTGCCGCCACCCCATCTATATCAAGTAATACTCTATATATTATATTATTCTCTTCTATAGCCCTGAGGACTTCTTTTTTTTCTTCAGCCATATTAATGGCGAGAATTTCTAAACCTTTATTTTTATAGAGATTATAAATCTCATTTAACTCGGGAACCTCATGGGTACACTCAGGTATCCATCCGGTCCAGAAGACCAGAAGTACAGCTTTTTTACCTTTAAAATGTCTTACATCAACTGTTTTTCCCCTCATATCATGTAATGTAAATTTAGGGGCCACCCTGCCCATACCGCTAAAGGTCGCATTAAAATTATCTTTAATATCCTTTATAATCCATTTATCTCCTGATTTAACCAGTGTCAGAGTATCATCTCCCGTGGTAGAACTGATTTGAGATTGACTTTTTATTTCTACCTGATAGGTTATATTTACCTGTGCTGTTTTATCGGCCAGGGACTCTATTTTTATCCTGGGACTGATAAATTTAATCGTCATAATACCTGATTTTACCTGGAGGGTATTATTAAAGGCATTTCCAAGAGGACTTAAATTATCTGATACATTTAAATCTCTATCAGGATCATTCCAAAAATCGGTAATTTTTTTTAATTCCTCTCCCGGAATAAGTTTACACAGAGTATCTAAATCGCCTTTTTCTATAGCTTTATAAAATAAATTTACTATTTTCTCAGGAGACTCTTTTTTATGAGAATTATCTTTCGAAATATTCTTGCATATAGTACTGGAAGATAATATAATAAAAAATAACATAATTAAATATAAAGATTTTTTCATAAAAAATTTCCTTTCTTAAGAACTTTTATTTATGATAAAATAATAATACGAAAAATTTAAGTATAAAACAAGTTTTTTAGATAATAGAATTATAAATAATTTTAAATAAAATTTTAAAAGGATATAATTAATTTTTGTTAAAATTATTATAAGACAAATTTTATAAAATCTTTTACTTTTTCTATTACTTTATTCAGTTTATTTTTTAAGCAAAGCAAAAGAGGAGTATATTAAATACCAGATTAATCATGGCTATCTAATATAAGAGGTGTTTCTGGTGAAAGAGATTTTCCGTTATATAGGTTCAATTTTTTCAGGCAAAAAAGGTCACCCTTCTATATCAGATAAAGATCTACATGGAGATACTATATATAAAGGAGATGACAGGGAGGAAGTAAAAGAAGAAGTAAAAGAAGAAGCAAAAGAGGAAGTAAAAGAAGAAGTAAAAGAAGAAGTAAAAGAAGAAGTAAAAGAAGAAGTAAAAGAAGAAGTAAAAGAAGAAGTAAAAGAAGAAGTAAAAGAAGAAGTAAA
>Ga0302241_1002424_pt1 | contig 11243 bp, 5 predicted proteins | sample AAG_UR_Arg_MG_FD_193532 | JGI IMG/M metagenome (GOLD analysis project Ga0302241, IMG submission 193532) | Enriched activated sludge microbial communities from anaerobic digester in WTTP, New Holstein, Wisconsin, United States - AAG_UR_Arg | ecosystem: Engineered > Bioreactor > Anaerobic >...
CGCCATTGAGATTGGCTTCCGTAATGGTCTGCCCGTTCACGGTGGCATGGTCATACTGGAGGCCGGCGAGGGTGAGCCGGTGGTCCGCCGCCGTCACGGTCGTGTCGGTGGTGCCGGTTTTCTTTTCGGAATTGCGGAAGGTATAATCGCCGGTCGAGCCGGGCTTTACGACATAATGCTCCACCCGGAAGGGGGTGTCGGTGCGGGCTTTCCATTTGGCGGTAAATACAAGGCCGTCCTGGTCGGGCATCGTATCGGGTATTTCCTTATCCCAGCCGTCGAAGTCATACCCGGGACGGACGTAGTGCGGCTGAGTTATCGGCGAACCATACCTCACTTTTATCTCGATATCCTTCACTCCGTCCGGGAGCATGTGATAAACTACCGTGTGGGAATTGCGGAAATAATGGTAGCGTGCGACGCCATTGGGAACGCCGGCGGAATAGTAGCCGCGTTCGGCAGTGATAAATATCTGCGTCGGGGCCCATGAGTCGAGGTAAAAGCCCGGATAGGTCTTTCCCTCCGGCAAATTTACCTGGGTTCTTGCCGTCCCGTAAAGCGTTTCGGTTTCGACCAGGGTGGACATCCCGCCGATTGGGATCTCCTGGTAATGCTCTACATAATATGGGAAGTGCGTATTGGGCGTCCATTTGGCATAGAGGGTGATGGATTTCACCCCCTCCGGCATGATAAAGGGGATGGGCTGTGGCTGCGTAAAAGCCGCGTCCTTGTACCAGCCGCCGAAGAGATACTCGTTCTCCCACCATGCGGGAGTCCTGAGGTCTTCCGGCAGGTCAAAGGATTCGCCATTGATTGCGCTGAACATACGGGAGGGCTCCGTGTCCGCAGTAGGCGCTATATCGTAGGCGACAACGGCGACCGAGCCGACCGGCGTATCCCAATAGAGGGGGATTCTGCGGCTGATAGAGGAGGAGGTGAAGGCCAGGGGCGCATCCTTCCAGGTGATAATCATCTCTCCCGTCAGTTTGCTCACACCTGTCGATGGCGTCACGGTAAGCTTGTTGTTACTTGCATCATAGGTGAAAGCGTCATTGGTGATTTCGATGGTGAAGTCATTGGCGTCATCGTATAGCGCCTCCGCGTCGACGCCGGTTTTCAGATTCATTTGCTTCATAGTAAACCATTTGTCGTCCAACTTGAGGGAACGCAAGTTTCCGCACATGGTGAACTGAGGCGCCCCGGAGGCATCGTAGGAGAAGTCCATCACATTATCCTCCCTGCCTGCGCTCCATAGCGGCCACTCGTTGGAATAAATGTCCGTTTCGTATTTATATTTTGAGTCGAGAACCTGCGCGAAGAATTTGATTTCCAGGTAGATGCCCAGTTCGACGTACAGTGCGCCGGCATACTTCTCGTTCTTTCCGGCAGAGGCAGAGTAAGTGTACTTGTAATAGAAATAGCCCCATAGCCGGACGTAGACGCCCGCCTCCGCCGAGATGCCGACGCTGTCGAGCTTGACGCTGAACAGTCCCACCTCAAGGGTCAGCTTGATGCCAGCCCTGAGCCCGATGGTGCCCAGCACATAAAAGGTAAATTCCTGCCTTTCCTCCACCAGATCAGCCTGGCGGGAGGTGGCCGATTTATTGGCCAGGCTGAGGGAATAGTAATATCCCTTGGCAGCCATATGGCTGAAGCTGCAGCCTATGGAAACATTGACGTTGGCCGACACGATAAATTCCAGCTTGATGCTGTAGGCCACAATATGGAACGGGTCAATGCCGCCCTCTGTCGCAAAGATCTCCTGGCTGAAGATCTCCACCCAATCGGTCTCGGTTTTCAGCATCTCCTGATACTTTTCGATTAAAGCGTCCTTTGTTTCTTTATTTCTTTCACTATCCGCCGAGTCGATGAGCTTTTCCAGCTCGGCTCCGATGTTCATGCCGCCGGGGTTTTCCTTGGTGGTGATGCTGGCGTCGACACCTATGCCGGTATAGGTATAGAATTCAAAGCCGGTGTTAATGACGAAGTCTACCGGGACCGGAATAATGAAATACCATTTCCATATAATGTCCGCGCTGAGAGAGGTCTCGATTTTAACCTCCTCGGTAAAGGTGCCCGACACCTTGATGACCACCGCATTTTCCCCGACATTGAAAGTCAACTTGAAGCTGACGGTCACATTGCAGGAGACGCCGGATTTATTAAAATGCGGCAGCCAGTACCCAATGCTCGCTCTGACATCAAGGTCGCTCAGCTCCGGCTTCACTTTACCCAGCAGCCCGATCTCGCTCCCGGACAGGGGTTTGCCGTCCTCCGACAAGACGCAAAGGGATTCCAGGTTCATTTTTTCGCCCAGTTCGGCGAAGCCGTCTGTTTGCAGGGTCAACGCCGTCAGGTAATCGGCTGCCCGGTCGGCAAAGCCGCTATCCATTGCCTGGGCCATGATCCGGGCCTCCAGTGCGGCGACGTCGGTGTTCGCCAGCAGCTTTTCCCCGTCCAGGGTTTCGGTATCATGGAGGTCTGCGGAGCTCATCATCTCATCCTGGGTGACGATGGAATAGGTGATGACATAGTTGCTGTCGTCGTCCTCGCTCACATTGATAATGCGGCCGAACTCCGCGCTGCTCATGCCGGCGCCGAAGGTCCCCGTATAGAAGCCGATGAAGTCGCCTTCATCCGCCGTGGTCGTGGCATCCAGGCCTAATTCGGCGTATTTATCGTCTCCGAAGAACATTTTGACCTTGTCGATGGTGAGGCTGTTATTGTCGGGATCATTGTCCTCATCGTCGGCGGTGTTCACCGGCAGGATGTCGGGGATAAAGAGGACCTCCTTCGCATCCGCGGTTTTGTAGCTGCAGGTGGTTCCATTGACCGCCGTAATCTCCACATAAGCCACGTCGCCGTCGCCGCTGTCGTCATTGATATTCCTTTGATCGGGGCGAACTCCCTCGTAAAGCGCCACGACATCGCCTACTTCAAAGCCGGGCTCACCGTCATAGGTAAAGGTGCCTTCATTGTAGTTGAGGATGGAGATATCGGTACCCAAGGTCGCCAGGGGGACGGAAAGGCTGGAAACGCTGCTGCCGTCCTTGGTCATATTGGACACCTCAGCCGCCGGGAGATATTTAAGGCTGTCGCTAAGTCCCAGCTTCATGACCTCCTGTTTGGCTATGCTGAACGTAAAGGTCCGGACGGTATCGGCATAGCCGCTAAAGCGCAGGGCATCGTCGGTCAGCGTCAGCTTATAGCTTGCACCTTCGTCGAAGGTCCCGTTCTTTGCCGATATGGTAAAGCTGCCGCCTGAGCCGGTTACCTTGATAATATCCGTTTGGCCGGGTGCGAATAGATTCTCCGCCGTGAGAGCTGCTTTCACCTCTTCTAAGCTCTTGCCGTCAGCCAGCACGACAATGGAGAAATCCGGTTTCTGGTCCAGAGCGCTGGCATATCGCAGGGTCTCCTCCTGGACCAGCGTCCCTGCATCCGTGAATTTGGCGTACAGGGTAAGGCTGCGGGTCAGCACGTCGGTGTCCTGAACCTTGCTTGTACATGCGCTGTCATAGAACCAGCCGTCGAACATCGCACCGAGCTTGAGCGGAACAGGCAGCGTGTCGAGCTTGGTTCCCGCAGGCAGCGACGCAGGCGTGATAGGATTGCCGCCGTTTGTATCAAAAGTAAGCGTATAGGAGGTGGACGAGCCGCCGCCTTCTCCACTTCCGCTCTGCTCTGGCTGTTTTGGCGGGAGCATCATGTTTTTCTCCGCCCATTCCTTTACGGCTTCATGGATACGCATACAGAAGGCCGCAGCTTCAGCGCGGGTGGCATTGGAGCGCGGATTGAAGTTGCCCTTTTCGTTTCCTTTAAACAGACCTGCCCTCCAAAGCTTCAATACAAAATCAAGGGCCCACGGGGAAATGGAGGATTTATCGCCGGGTTCGGATGCTGTCTGCTCCTCTGCTCCATACGGTATCTGATAAGCTTCAAAATAGGCGACTGTCATTTTCGCCATCTGTTCTCTGGTAATGGCTTCATTTGGCGAGAAATTGCCGTTACCGGTGCCATCCGTAATGCCTTTTTCTACCGCCCATGCCACATAAGGCGCATACCATTCATGAGCTGCCACATCGTTAAATACCGATGTGTTGTATTGGCTCACATCAATGCCCGCAACTCTCCCCAGTACGGTCACATACATGGCGCGTGTCAGGGAGAAATTGGGTGAGAAAGTATTTTTACCGGTACCGCTGAAAATTTCGTTTTCCAAAGCATATTTTACAGCTTCATAGAACCAGTCTGTTTGATTTACATCTGTATATGTATTTTCAGACTCCTGCTCAAAAATAACTGTCGGGCCTGTGTTGCTGCCGGAGGCGGCAAATGTGTTCACTGGCAGCATGGTGCTTAGCATCGCCGCCATCAGCAGCAGCGAAATTGCTTTTTTTGCAAAATTTCGTCTCATAATCACTCCTCCTTCTTATTCCCGTATGGCAAACAGCATGTCGTCCTTGAAGCGGCATAAATTCTCAAGGCTGCTACAGGGTATGGTATAAACGCAAAAATCCCCATACTGAAAAGTATAAGGGATAGTTTTTTCGATTGGCATATGCCAAACGGCATATTTTACATCCTAAATCAAAGATTTTTTCAACTTTCAGGGGTTGTTTTATCCCAGCACCGGTCTTCTATACGGAGGCCGGTGCTGAGGTTTATGCTACAAACAAATATCTATTTTTAACGGCCTTTGGCCTTTGCAGGTTTTTTCACTTCTGTTGCCTTCAGAGCAGCCCACGCAGAGATTATTCGAAGATGCGGTTCCGCATTGGACATAAGGGGCACCCGCAACAGCATTTGCACCGAATTCGAACGGGATAGATACGCAGATGTTTTGTGTTATCGTGAAGGTACAGGACCCATTTTGCACACCCGGACACCCAGGTGTCCCCGAGGTCACAATGGGAGGCCCGCAACAGAATGTTGCGGCTTCTCCCTGCAAAGCAAAGGGAGTGACGGTTACCGGAACGCAGATGCTTGATGTCTGGTAAATAGTGGTTTCACAAGGCTGCACAGAATTACAAACGGGGCCGCAGATGCTCAGTTGGTTGGCAGTGACGCCGCCGCCGAACAAGCACACGGTATTGGGGCCTATGGGATAAACGTTGGCAAGTTCGAAGCATATATTCATCACACCATCTACCTTGTCGAGCCCAAAATTAAATTTCAATCCGGGGCATCCCGTAGGCGGATCAGGGTTTTCAGGCGAGCGCAGCTCTACGTTCCCGCCGGAGCCGAAGTCGACATCCTGCTCGATTCCATCCAATAGAACGGTTATATTTGATATTTCACTATCAGAGATACTCGGGCAGATCCCCAATACCAGATGGCTTAAATCAGCATACAGCGAACTATCAACGCCTACTCCCGTGATATTATAGCAAAAACGCTGTTTATAGCCCGGTGCGGGGTTAAGATCGGATTCTTCACTATCAAGCTCTATTATAAAGGGTAACACTTTCCTTCCGGTTATAGTTGAATAGTCTATCTTCGTCATACATGGGTTTAGGGGAATTACCATCAGTACCTCAGACCTCCTATACTGCTCCGCAGCCTGTGCAAATGTCTTCGGCCGATGCGGTACCGCAGAGGACAGAAGGAGATCCCGGAACGGCAGTAGCTCCGAATTCAACAGGCACAGCTGTGCAAATATCTTGAGTGATGGTAAAGACGCAGCTGCCGTTAAGAACGCCGGGACATGTGTTAGTATCCGGGGCAACAACAGGCATACCGCAGCAAAACGTAGTCGTAGTACCGGTAACCGCAAAAGGCGTTACTGTGACCGGTACGCAGACGGTTGATGTTTGATAAGCGACGCCCTCGCAGGTATTTACCTGCAGTGGGTTTATATCTAAAGTTGACATAATTCAACCTCCATTTTCATATTTATATAATTTATGAAAGGATAATTGAATATGTGACAAAATGAGCCCTGTTTCAGTCGGCAGCCGGCTCTTGTGCTAAAAACGGGATCGGCAGGCTTTCCTGCCCCATTATGGCATTGGCGATCTCCGGTTTAAGAAGACCTTCCAGTTCCTCCGAGGAAAAATCAAAGTGCTGGATTCCTGCCACATAGGGAGCAATATCATAAAGCGGGAAGTAGACTACAATATCATCGCCGTTTATCAGAAAATTAAAATTGCCCTCATATCCCGAAACGGTATCGGCTGCGGTTTCAAAATACCCGTCTTGCGGTTTTTCAATATCCTTTATTATTCGGCCGGTGACATAATCAACACCGGCTTTTTCATCACGGAACAGTTCGGGAAAAGTGTAGACCGTGCCGGTACATGTGTTTAGGGTATAGCTGTCCAGCCAGTATAGACCATGGGCTCCTCCTGTATAATTATCAAAGCTTATCCAAAGCGAGGCGATGTCGTCATTACAGAAGTACTGATAACTGCTGTTCAGCGATGCGGAAAAACCTTCCCGCCCTTCCATTTCGGAGGCTGCACTTCTCACTTCTTCGGCGGCGGTTTCGACCTTATCCTTTATTAAAGAATTTAGTTGATCGGCTTCGTGAAAACCTTTTAGAACAGGGTACTCGGCATTTATGCTTATATGATCGCCGCTTTCTTGAATGTATGAGGACTCTACGGAAAATTCACCTGACCCTGATCCCGGGATCTTGCCTCCGCAACCCCAAAAAACTGCAGCGACTATAAGTATTATCGTTGGAATCAACAGACTTTTACGCAATTTATTATGCTCCTTTCAGTTTCTTTTCTTAAAGACGAATTAAAACCGGACCTTGTTTCATTATATGAAGAAATTTGTAAAATATCATCTTGGCTTTTGGCAGGTGCTCATCCCCTCCCTCGGGCCCTCCCCATGCGCTCCATCAGATGTTATATTTGTGCTGGCATAATTCGACAAAAAATGATAAAACATTAATATATAATGCTTACGATTGCTATCATTAGCAGGGATGTATGTGTTAGGTACCGTGACCGGTATGGGGGAGATTATGAGGCCTGGACGAACATCATAAAAGCAAGGAGGTATAAGACAATGACAAAAAAAATAATATCTTCATTCTTATGCGCAGCTATGTTATTTTTATTGATCGGAGGGCCCTTAGAGGCAAGCGCAGCAGTTGCCACAAAGCCTGCATCTATCACAAACATATCCTATAAGTACAATGATCGGGTTAAGTTCAGAGACCTATCCGGTGTAACATATTCCGGCGATTCGCTGAAGATTTCAGGTGCTTCACTCTCGGCAGGAGATGTCATTGTAGATGAAAGCGGCTCTAAAAGCCTGAAAATTCTTAAGGTCAACAAAGATGGCACATATATCACCGCAAGGCCGACCATGTATGACCTGTTCAGCGAGTTTACGATCCCGCGGCAGATCATTGAGCCGAATGAGGCCAATATCATTGAATATGGCGTGAAGGGAATATCGGCTCAGGAATACGCTTCTATTCTTGCGAGCAAATCCGGTGCAAGCGGCACGCAGAAGCTCATGAGCGGGGATGTCCCCTCTGCGGATATGCAGAAGATGTACGACCTCTTTGAAAGCCGTGACTCAAGGATTTACCGGTTCAACGGCGACTATACATTCTCCTCGTTCAACACAGGCAGCGGTTCATCAAATGTAAAGCTCCATCTGGAGGGTGCGGTAGGCGTCAGCCCCGGTATTGTTGCCGACTATTCTCTATTCAGCGGATATGAGTTCGGCTTTGTCGATGCCGCCCAGTTTATCGATCTCAAGGCCTTGCTTGACGTCAAGATCGACCAGGAGATGTACTGTCCCATATTTGCAATTAGTATCCCGATTCCTGGGTTGGGAGCGGTGCGCGCCGGCATATATCTTGTCCTTGACGTTGACGGCGATATCACATTGACCGTCAAGGCCGAGGAAGGAATCATCGCATCAGCCAGTGTTTACGGCAGTACGAAATATGGTATTCCAACATCCTTCCATCTGAAAAAAGAATTCGACCCATTTTTTGGAGCGGAGTGCGATCCGATGGGTTATATCCACGCAGGTGTATATATAACCCCTCTTGTCATGCTTGAGATTCTGGGCGTCGACGTCTTTGACGCCCAGCTTCGGCTGGGGTTTTATGCCTACGCTGATTTTGCCGAAACAACAATGAACTACGGCGTTGATTTTGTCATCCACGCTTTTGTGACTATTCTTGACGATCGGACGACGCTGATCAGGCAGCATGTCCCGATCATAGAACGCAGTAAAACCATGCGTGCGCAGGACGATGTGATCTATTATTTCAGCCGGTTGTGCAGTTATCAGGATCGGATTAACGTCGCCGCCTTCACCAATCGCCCGACAGGGTCGACAGAGCTGTATTCTGAGCCATTCAGCGACAAAGTGCCATTTGCAAACCGGACGTTGGAGGCCTGGTATTATGCGTCGGGAAACGACCCGCAGGGTGGATCAAACCAAAATCCGACAAAGAAAGTTACCGTAACGACGGATGACAACGGCGGTGTATCAATCAACTTCCAGAAGTTGGGGATCGATATCGCCAAGGGAGATACGATTGTCATCAAAGCCCCCGGCTTTAATGGACAGACGGATTTGATACAGGCCACCACTCCGTTTGTCTCGGGTGGGGAATTCTCCGGTGCCTCTAATTTGCAGGGCGACTATTTTGAGGATACTGTGGAATTTGAAACCCTGTCCGGTAAGGACCTGACTGTTCTGGATGTGCCGAATACAGAGGTTGAATTTAATACACAAAAGCGTATCTACTACGAAGGGCCTGTCACGGTCTACTTGACTGACAAATCTACACACGTCACAGAAAAGGCTGCATTTGCGGCTAAGAAGGACGTCACACAGTATGCGCTAAAGAAAACAGGGCTGAACATTCTTTCGCTCAGTGGCTACGACATCAAACCGAACTGTGAACTCTGCTGGCAAATAACGGATAGCGGCTATACTTACGGAACCACTGTACCGTCAGGCAAAGGTGGTCTTGAGACAAGGCATAACATTGTTGTGCACCGTATTACAACGGATCAGCAGGTTCCGATTGAAGACTACGAAGGCAGCTCCATTGGGCTGCAGCACAATATAACGCTGCAGCTTATCGCCGTGAACAAGGGGGGCAGCAAACCATACACGGGTGCGGCCGACCTGTATGTTGCTCTCGGCGAGGTGCCTGCAGGCTACAAACAGGGAAATTTTCCGCCAAAAGATTTGGGATATGTGAAGTTCCCTGCCGCAGATGTCCGATATCCCAACCATTTCGAATATTATCGTGATAATCCATTCCCGGTTTTATTATACGAAGTAAAAGATTTACCAAAACTGATTCTTGGATCCGCAATCAGCAGCAACGAGGGAACGAGTACCGAGGCCGGCTATAGGTGGCGCTGGGAGGAAATAAAGCCCAATATTCCTTCAACTGTGACCGTTACGGAAACCTATACAAGTCAAAGCCCGACCGGTGCTCCTATCAGGGTGCGTGAAAAGGTGGAGGTCACGAATATCATTTACACAAAACCGTATTTTCAGATACTAACCGGATTTACGAATATGCAGCCGTCATATATCATAACCTCACCGACGGCCGGCGCAAGCGTCCCTGCAAGTGAAGACGAAGCGGTTTTGCGAAGCATCTATCAGATGCGCCACATCGTTTCAGGTATGTCGGTGACCGGGGTCCCGCTGCCTGACCCGCCGTTTTCGCCGCCCGCACCTGTGATCTATGACTTTGATGAGCTGACACAGGGTACTGCCAACGCATTTAATATTGAATTCCAGCTCGAACAAATGTATAAAAACGACCGTTTTATTGTCAATCCTCTTTCTGATTGGGCTTCCGGTTCGTATAAAACTTTTGCTTTAACAGGCAAAAATACGGCAATAACAGCCCCCGCAACAATAAAGAATGCCGCCGCACTTCCGGCTTGGGCGGCAGGCTACATCCGTTCTGCCGTGAATAACGGAATAATGCGCTTAGATGCAAACGGCAATTTCCCTGTGGGCAAGAATACGACGCGAGCGGAATTTTGTGCGGCTATCGTCAATGCTCTTGGCTTGAGCTCGCTTGATGCAACAAAATCAGATTTCACCTTTAAGGATATTAAATCTGCCGACCCCAATTTTTTACAAATGCAGACCGCGTATCAGTGTGGGATTATCAGCGGCGTCTCCGCTGCGGAGTTTAGGCCCAACTCTTTGATTACGCGGCAGGATGCCGCTTCTATGCTGATCCGCGCCTTCAGCCTGAGAAATACAGGGCTGATCCCTGCCGATACGGGCGGTAAGCTGGGCCGTTTTGTCGACCGGAATGCTGTGAGCAGTTACGCAACAGCCAATCTTGAGAAGTCCGTTGCCCTTGATTTCTTTAGCGGATATCCTGATGGGACGCTCTTGCCACTGAAAAACATTACGAATGAGCAGACAGCAAAAATTATCTGGGAGCTCAAGCTGAAAGCGGAGAAGCCCGGATTAGAATGGGCACAGTAATTTGGAAAAGCCCACCCACCAGATACAAAATTTGCAGCCGGGATCGTGTTCGTGGCAGCATATGCAAATAGTAATATAAAATCAATGATCAACAGATTCTGGATATCATTTGGTTCTCCAGCATACTTAGTATTCGATTGCCTCCCAGAGGTGTGCGGAGGCAGACCTTGTTATACGAATTGTCGAATGCTCCGATGATGTCTGAATCGCAGCAGCTTTCAAGGTTTTTAAGAATATCAAGTAATTCTGCTCCAAAACCTTTTTGGACGACAAGTATCATCCTGCCCTCGCTGGCAAAGTACAGGGGATCTGTGCCCAGAAGCTCATGGACAGCGCTGATAGATAGGCGAATCTGCAATTTTTCTTCTTCGATCAAAGCGCCGATATGATGGCTTTCAGAGATTTCGCAGAGCGAGGTAGCAATGCCGCCCCGCGTAGGGTCCCTCATCAGTTTTACATATTTAATGTGATCGCCGAGCGCCAGAATAATTTCAGATAACGGCTTGCAGTCGCTTACAATATCGCTTTGCAGCCCAAGATTATATCGTTCCAATAGTATTGTCGTGCCGTGTTCCGCTATCGTCCCTGTAAGTATGATTTCATCGCCAGAGGTTATCTGTCTTGGATTGAAGCATTCATGCACTCTTCCGATTCAAGACCTTCCTCTATCACAAAGCCTGCACTCAGGTAGAGTGGGATCGCTCCCGCCGCCGTCAGATCGTTGATGGTTCCGGATACGGCAAGCTTTCCGATATCTCCGCCCGGGAAAAAGATCGGTTTTACCACGA
>Ga0302241_1002427_pt1 | contig 11225 bp, 11 predicted proteins | sample AAG_UR_Arg_MG_FD_193532 | JGI IMG/M metagenome (GOLD analysis project Ga0302241, IMG submission 193532) | Enriched activated sludge microbial communities from anaerobic digester in WTTP, New Holstein, Wisconsin, United States - AAG_UR_Arg | ecosystem: Engineered > Bioreactor > Anaerobic >...
CAATCCCTCTCATCCGACCCGCCAGCTCGCCTAGCCCCACTCTGGCCCCCCGCTTCCCGGTAACCACCCCTTCCGATCCAACCCCCCGGCTCCGAAAAACTGGCTCCCTGTTCCGCCGGGCGCCGCACTGCATCTTGCTCCCCGAAGCCAGCCGATACCACGACACGACGACCAACGCGGCTCGCGACGTTCCCAGAGCGCAGGTCATTTCACCGCTGGTCATCTTATCGATGACCACTTATCCGTTGCGAAGCGGAGAGCCCACATCAATCTGGCTGCTGACCACATCCTCGATCATCCGGCAAAGAAGTACAAAGGCAATCGTGCTGCCCCGTTTTTCCTGGGCGGCATTTGCGAGAGTCTGCTCCATGTGCCTGCTTTCACGCCGTCCGCGCAGGGTCCCTTACCAGTGCTGCTGGTGAGCTTCCAGAACAAGCTGGACAAGCAAGGCAAAGTCATCCAACCTGAAAGGGGGCAGACCCAGGTCTACTCGAAAGATGAGCAAATGACCGCCGACAGTTTAGCTCAGGAGTTCCGCGACCTTATGCTGCCCGATATGCGGTTGCTCGACATGATCGAGTAGCGGCGGGCATCGTCCGACAGCACCGAGCGATGGACGCACAACGGGCATGGCTCTCGAAGACTTGCCGAGCGGCTTACCGACTAATTCACAAACTCCTGCAGGTCCTCTGCGGTCGCCTGCCGCAGTTGTTGCGGGAAGTCTGGAAACGCCGAGAGAATACGGACCCAGTTGGGGATCGCTTCGCCTCCGGACGGTTCACGCTGAAAGATATCCCCCGCCGCGGCGATCTGCTGTGCGAATCCTTCAATGGCCTGCTCCTCGTCATGGCGGTCGAAGTGCAGGCCGTTGATCAGGGCGTCGGCGTGATAGTGTCGGATGGCGTCCTGGGCGGCACGCAAGTAGGCGGACCGCAGAGTGATGAAGTGCCCCGGCTGCAGGACCGTCCCCATGCTGGCCAGCGTGCGGAAGATGCTGGTCAGAATGTCGACCGCCATCTTCATCAGGCCCTTGCTGGGATCGTCCAGCGAAAGCGACTGATGTTTGTGTTCGTACTGGCGGCAGACGTCCACCTGGCAAACGCGTTTCAGCGACGTGTTGCGGAAAACTTCGGCCAGCGTCCCCACCTCCAGACCCCAGTCGCAGGGAATCCGGTTCGACCTGGCCAAGTTGGACATTACCGCAAATTCGCCGGACAAGGGATAGCGGAAGGAATCCAAGTAGACCAGGAACCGGTCGTACCCCAGCAGCGAGATCAAGGCCCGCAGCAACGGCGAAACGAGCAGACGCACGACGCGGCCGTGCATGCGATCGGTGACCCGCGCGTAGTACGCCTTGCAGAATTCGAAATCCAAGCTGGGGTGGACCAAGGGCAGGCACAGCCGGGCCAGCATCTCGCGGTCGTAGTTGACGATGTCACAGTCGTGCAGGGCGAAGACTTCCAGCCGCGGGTCGGCCAGCAGATAGCCGAAAGCGGTCCACACCGCCCGGCCTTTGCCGGGCATCGTCACCACCAGCCCGGCTTCGTTCAACTGTTGAAACAGGCCCTGGACACGCGGGCCGTCGATCCAGAGGACACGGGCACGGTCGCCGAGCACGCGGACTTTCTCGACCGTTTCACGGAAATCGTCGGGCCTTGGGGCCACATTCAAGGCGATGACGATCTGCTGAACATAACGAACGGAGGCCAGTTCCTCGACGATCCTGCCAAACGCCTCGGCGCGGGTGTCCCCCGCCGTCACGGGCAGCACCAGCCCCACCTGGCAATTGACCACGTACCGCTCCAGCACCCGCTCCAGTTGGTCTCGCTGGATCGTTCCCAGATCGTGCATCGTCGCAATCGAGCCGTGTTGACAGAAATCGGCCATCGGTCAGTCTCCTTTCAGCTCGCGGATTCGAGCCAAAGCGTTTGGTAGGGATCGAGTTCGACACGCGTCGCAGGCGGCCACGCTCGATCGGTGATCAACTCCCGTGCAGGACGAAACGCGGCACCGGCCGGGATCTCCCAATTGTGCCGCCGCCCGCTGACGTTCACCAGCGCCAGGATCCGCTGCCGCTGGTCCCGGCTGACGCGCAGCACGGCGATCAGCCACGGCGGGACGTCTCGCAGCACCTGCTGCTCGGCGTCGGGGTGAAAGGCGGGTTGCCGGCGGCGCGTCGCCAGCAGCCGGCGATAGCCGGCCAGCACGCGCGCTTCCCGGCTTGCCGGCCGAGCCAGGGCCTCATTCAGCTCGTCGCGCGGGAACTTGCGGCGATTGATGCGGCGGGCTTGCCCAGACTGCTCCACGCCGGCCAAGTCGTTGTCGGCCCCGACGAGGCTGGAAAAGTAGACGCCGGGAATCCCGCGCAAGGCCAGCATCAGGGCTTGCGTCGCCAGGAACCGCCGCACCTGCAGGTCCGTGTCCTGGCAGCCGGGATCGGTCACGGCATCGAAATAGGTGATGTTCAACTCGTACGGCAGGTCGCGGCCGTCCGGCCCGTGCCGGGTGCTGATCAGGCCGCCCCGAGCGCGGATCGCGTCGGCCAGCCGCAGGAAACGCTCGGCCGAAACCAAGCCCTCCAAGGGCCGCACGCCGATGCCGTCATGGGACGCGGTGAAGTTGAAGAACGTCGTGCCGGGCGGCGCCGGGGCCAGATCGGCCAGCCAACGCACCAACGGCCGCGCGTCCTCGTTCAGCCACGCGTCCAGCACCAGCGGCGGCAGGCTGAACTGGTAGACCATGTGCGCTTCGTCGCCGTCGCCGAAATAGCTGATGTTCTCCGCGTGCGGCACATTCGTTTCCGTCAGCAACAGCGTGCGCGGCGCGGCCAGCGCGAGCAACTCGCGAAAGAACTTGACCACCGCATGCGTCTGCGGCAAATGGATGCAGGACGTCCCCAACTGCTTCCATAGATAAGCGATGGCGTCCAAGCGGATGATCCGCGCCCCATGACGGACGTATTGCAGCAGCACCTCCGCCATCTCCAGCAAGACCTGCGGTTCCGCGAAATTCAAGTCCACCTGGTCGGCGCTGAAGGTCGTCCAGAGGCGCCGCGGCCCCCGGCTGGTGGCGAACTCGGTCAGCAGCGGCAGGCTGCGGGGTCGAGCCACCGCGGACAAGTCGGCTGCTGGATCGACTTCGTGAAAATACCGCACGTACGGCTCTCGCCCTTGCAGATAGTCTTGGAACCAGCGGCTGTGCTGCGACACATGGTTCAGCACCAGGTCGAACATCAGGTCGAACGATCGTCCCAGATCGCGGATGTCGTCCCAGTCGCCCAGCGCCGGATCCACCATCGTGTAGTCGATGACCGAAAAGCCGTCGTCGGACGAGTGTGGAAAAAAAGGCAGCAGGTGGACGACGTCGAACAAGTCGTCGAGACGGTGCCGAGCCAGGAACTCCTGGAACGTGTGCAAGGGGTGTTCCCCCGGCGCACGGACGTGATCGCCGTAGGCGATCAACACGGCGTCGCGCTCGTCCCACGGCGGCTCGCTCGCCGTGCGCTCCCTGGCGGCACTTGCCGCCAGAGACGCAAATCGCGGCAGCCAGGCTTCCGCCAGCGGCCCGTAGATCTCGTACAGCCGCTGATGAAGCCGGTCCGTGTTCAGTGCCTTCTGTTCCATCCTGCGTTCGCCCTTCTGCACCGTTCGAGGAATACGTGAGCGGAATGGCGCTAGCCACCGGTTCCGGATCGGCGGCAATACCGGCAGCCAGCGCCTTGCCGCTCACGTGTCATCCAACAGCCATTTCTCGAACGATGCTCACAAGTTTTCCATCCCGGTGATGTTCGTGATCAGCACCCGCAGCCGGCGGCGCAGCACCGTGTAGCTGAAAAAGGCCTTGCTCAGTTCGTAATTGTAGTTCACCATCTCGTCGCGGTACTCGGGCTCTTTGATCACCCGCCGCACGTGTTGCACGACATCGCGGGTCAAGTAGCCGTCCATGGTGATGGTGCGAAACCCTTTGGGCTCGATATCGCTGATGAAAATCGCATAGCGATTGACCAGCACCGGCTTGCGGTAGTAGAAAGCTTCCAGCAAGGCGTTTCCGAAGCCTTCGTACAGGCTGGGATAGGTGATGAAATCGGATTGAGAATAGGCGTCGGCCAGGGTGTAGCGCCGGCGTCCCTCGGCGTCCAGCGAACGGACTTCGCTGACGTGCGTGTGTACAAACCGCAGGTCGACGCCCTCCTGCTCGGCCATTTCCTTCAACGCCCGCAGGTACTCGTCGCCCTCGTCGCCGGATTCGTGGGAAATGATGAGTTTGCAGCGGGGATCGTTCAATCGCGCCACCAGATCGATGGAATGCTCGATTCCTTTGCGGGGTACGACGCGCGTGGGTTGCAGGAAAATGATGTCGTCCGGCGACAGGCCCATGTCGTTGCGGTATTCGGCGGCGTACGCGTCGGGTTCCGGCGGCGGCTGCTCGAAATCCAGCACATTGGGAACCAGAATCGAAGCATCCCCTTTGCGCATCGCCAACTGCTCCTGCGCCAGCGAATTGATCGTCACGTGCTGGATCGCAGTCGAGGTGGGAGGAAAGGCCATGTCCAAGATGTCGCTGATGGCGTTCACCGAGAACCGCGTCCGCTCCCAGTAGAAGTCGTGGTGGTGGGCGATCGTGGGAATCCCGGTTTCGGTGATGAAATGCGTCAGCGCCACGCCCAGCGGGATTTGCATGGGTATGCACAGGGCGTTTTCGACGATCAGAATCTCGATCTCGAACCGTTTCACGAACTCGTACAGCGTGTTCTTCAGAAACTCGCTCTGCTCGAAGATCCGCCGCGTCACTTCGGGCGTCCGCGTAAAACGGCCGAACACCCGCTCGTTGATCCAGACGTTGTCGGCATGCGCAAAGCACGCTTCCGGCACCAGCATGCTAGCGTTGGGGTCGCGATCCAGCCGGCCGGCGTACCAGTAGCTGGAATGCTGGTAGTGCCACAACACCTGCGCCCACTTGGCGCTCTCCAACGACACGCCGTCCGTACCCGCAAAACGGGTCGAGATAAAACCGATACGACGGCCCATGATGGCTGATTCCCCCAATCACGAAGTAACGCTTCAGACGCAGTGTATCAGATCCATCAGATCCGTGACAACCAAGTCCGGGGCAATGCCGGCACACCAGGGGTCGCCCTCGCGGCGGCGAAGGCTGCGCGCGTCGCCCGCGAACAGCGCCGTGCGAAAGCCCAAACGCGCCGCCGGACCGATGTCGTTCCGCATGTCATTGCCGACCACCAGCGCGCGCTCCGCGGGAATCCCGTGTTGCTGCAGGGCCGTGGCAGCCAGCCGATACAGTTCGCGGCCCGGTTTGGCCCGCCCGTGTTGGTACGAATAGAACTGCAGATCGGGGTCAAACCCCAATTCGGCAAGCGTTTGCCCCACGAGAGCCGGAAATACCTCCGGCGTGTAGAACTGGGCATTGCTGATCACACCCAGCGTCCGTCCGGTGCGCCGCAGGCCCTCCAGCGCCGGCAGCAGACCGGACATCGGCCAGACGGGATTCGCGCGGACCTCGAATTCCACCGCCAGCGCCGGCAGGTCGATGCCCTCCGCGCCCGCCACGGAGCCGCCAGCGACAAGTTCCGCCAACGTGTTCCTCCAGACCTTGAGAATGTCCACTTCCGGAAAGTCCACCCCGGCTTGCCGAGCGATCTGATGTTCACGTTCGATCTGTCCCAAGAACGCGTTCAGCGCCGCGTCCTGCGCGTCCCGCAGCGGAACGCCGGCAGCCGCCAGCGCCGCCGCGATCGCTTCGCCGCGATCGGCGGGATCACTTGCGCCGACATCGCCGCTGCCGCTGACGAGCAGGGTGCCGTACACGTCGAACAACACGGCGTCCACTCCGCCCAGCGCGCGCAGCACGGGCGACTCGCCCGTGGGCAGCGGGGCGAGGGGGCGGCTGTGGCGGCGGATGATCTCGCGGCAGCGGTCCGTCATGACTCGATGCGAATCGGTTGAAACCTGGCCAGTCTCAGGAATTCGTCCAAAACCCGTTCGGCGTGCAATGGTTGGACGCTGGCCACGCGGGGGCTGCCGGCCACGGCGCGGTACAGGTCGCCCAACCGACGGCCGCAAGCTTCGAGCGAATAAGCGCGGCGGACGACGGCCGCATTCTCGTCCACGACCTCTTGGCACGATCGGCCGGGCTGCAACGCGGTTTCGATCCAGCCGTTCAGGTGAAGCAGTTGCCGTCGCCGCTCGTCGCTGCCGGCAACCTGCTCGATGACCTGTTGTTGATGCCGCGAGACCAGCGAACCGAAGTCGACCAAACCGTCGACAGCCAATTCGTCCACCGCGCGGCGAAACTCGGCTGGCGGCGGCAATCTTCGGCCGAAACGGGCCAGCGTCTCGCCATACGCCCGCTCGATTTGGTTCTGCCAATCGGCGGCGCCGATCCACTCCAGCGGGACGTCCAGTCGCGGGCGCAAATCGTCCAAGTGCAGACCGGCGGCGCGAAAGTCGGCGGTGATTTCGGGCAAGTCCCGCCCGATCAACATCTTGCCGACCAGCCAGGCCTCCAGAAAGACCAGGCCGAAGCCTTCCGCCACACTAGTGGTCAACATCCGATCCGCCGCCGCCAGGTTCTCGGCATAGGGCAACCCTCCCTGGCCGCCGACCTCGAACGCGATCGGCAACGCCAGCGACGCGGCCAACGACTTCCAGCGATCGTACGAGGGACGTTCCACGGGATTCAGCGGAGGCAGCGTCACGCCCAACTGCCAATCGCCGCGTGCGAGGGCCGACCACAGCAGGGCTTCTCCCAGATTCTTTCGCCGGATGCCGCGGATGGGATACAAGAGCAACGGTCGATCCTCCGGCACGCCGAAACGGCCCGCCAACTCGTGCCGCACCGGTTCCCGCGGCGGCAGCGGCCCCGGATCGCCCACCGGGTTAGGCAACACGTGCAGCCGCTCAGCAGCGACGCCCGCCGCCGCGAGGATTCTCGCATCGCGCTGGTTCAAGACGGCGTAGTGGACGTGCGCGGCCTGCGGATACAGGGCCGCGGGCCAGCCCGGCTCCGCTCCGTCGCGCCACGCGGCTCGCAGCCGCTGATAGTTCTCCGGACGAAAATCCTCCGCAAAGTCGTGGATTTGCAGCAGCAGCGGCCAGCCCTCGGTGGCCAACTCGGCGAGCGCTCCCGCCAGCGCCGTGTTCTTGCCCAGCGAATGATTGTGAACGTGGACCACCGCGGACTCGGACGATCCGTCCGCCTGGACCAGCAGGGACCGCAATCGCGCAGCCAATGCATGAGGTTCGCGCGGTCGATCGCCGTCGTAAGCCAACTCCGGCACCGCGTGAACTTCGTAATCCAGCCCGGCCACATCCGACAGGCAATCGTCCCAGCCAAGGCAAGGGCCCCCGTGGATCACCACAACGCGCACCTCGCCGCGGAGCGCCGCGTGCTTGTCCAGCGCTCGCAGATGATTGGCGATCACCTGCGTCACGCCGCCGCGGTTCAAATGGTAATGGACGATGGCGATCAACATGGCGGCCGAGTTGGCTCCGTCTCCTTCCGTATCGAGTCTTGACATTGTACGAAAAAGGATCTGACCGGCCACCCCGTGCCACGCTGGCGCCGACTGGACCGATCCCCGCGCGTGAGGCATCTTTCCGCGCCGCATCGGTTCCTACAATCGCCTCAACTTTTCCCAGTCCGCTCCGGCTCCCAAAATCTCTGCAACAGTCGCCATTGTCTTTGGTTGCATAGGTTTACGTCAAATCGCTCGGATTTCCATCAGGGGTCGCCTGCCGACATCAGAGCCCAGCCTCCAGTTGACCATAGAAGGCGGCGTTCAAGCGGAGGGACGCCGGTTTCTGATTGCCACGGATGGCCCGAATGCAACGGGCAAACCATCGCCGGCGCGCGAAGATCCCCTGGTCTTGCCGTGCATCAGGCGACGTGAGGAGACTCCGATGGCGAACGGACAATTGCTGGGAGAACCGATGATCCTGTGTGAGGTACGGATGGGCCATCCGCAACAGGTCATGGCAGATATCACCGATTTGTTCAATGAGTCGGCGGATGCGGTGGAACGGCTGCGCGATCGGATCAGACAGTTGGCCGATCAGATCGCGGGCCGCTTCGCAGCCGAGGAGCAAAGCGGCCGTTACGAGGACGCGCTGTGTCAGGCTCCTTGGCTGACTGCACGTGCGCAAGAACTCCAACAACAACACGTGGAGTTGGTTGAAACGTTGCGCGGGATTCAACGGCTCTGCGAATCCAGCAATGGCCCCGTCGGGTGGTGGGAGCGTGTCCAGCAGGACTTCGCCGACTTTTCCGATCTACTCCGGGAACACGAGGCGGCCGAGGAGAACTTGCTCGACGAGCTGCACACCGGTCCTGACTGGGACCGAGACTAAGCATCATCCGCGCAAGCCGCGGCTTTGCAGCAGCGAGTGAACCCACGGCTGCTGCGCCTCGCTCAGCGGCGGGACCGGGTCGCGGCGATAGTCGATCGCCAGGTCGTACGCCGCCCGCTCGCAGGCGGTGTTCAGAACTTCTTGCAGATCCAGGGGAACATCTTCGTCCCCGAGACGCAACGGGATGGAGATGACGGGCAGTCGCTGCGTCAAGAGAATCGGCCACACGACGCCTTTCGGGCGATTGGCCTTCCGCGACACGTGTACGTAGTAATCGGCCGGCGGCAAGAGTTCCCGCGTGTGAATCGGCACGCCGGACCGCAACAGGTCGATCTCCACCAGGTGGGTCGGCGAAGTCATGCCTTCTCGACGCTTCTCCACGTAGCTGGCCCGGCCCCGCGATCCCGACACCTTGTTCGTCGGGCTGAGAATCTCGATCACCGTGACGACCATCCGCTCGTGGCGGTCAACCACTTCCAGAAACGGCTCGTGAATCTCGTCGTCGATCAGCGTTGTCAGGACGACCGGCTCGGCCACCGCAACGTAGCCGGTAACCGCCTCCTCCGCGGACCATTCACTTGGCTCGTCGCGCCCGGCGTCCGCGACGCGCAAGTCCGGGATGATTACCTCGCGTCCGGGGTCATTCTCGTCGGAGATGTAGACTCGCTCCTCGACGCGAACGTGGTACTTCGGACGCACCCGGTGGTTCAACTCCGCCTGAATCTGCGAAATCAGGCCGTGATGCACGTCGGGCCACAGGCCCGGTTCTTCCAGGTAAGGATCCATACCGGGAAACGGCGATGGCATGTTAAGGCCTCCACGTCAAAACAGTCGGGCACGCTTGCTCTGGTCTAAGTCTAATGCGCGTCCCAACTGCGGTGAAGAGCCTCGCCACGAAGCCAGCTGCAGGAGCTTCCGCACGCTCCGTTCGATGTCGGCCGCGGTAAACTGTTTGTCGGCGGCGGGATCCACGGTAAACGTTTCGACGAGTTTGCCGTCACGGTCGTATAGCTTGTAGTGTGGAATTGTCCCGGTGCGGATGTCGAAGTTCTCGAAGGACGGGTCGTCGCCTCCCCATTTGCTCAGCAGGTTGTCGAACGTCGCCCCCTGCTTTTCGAGAAATGTCTTGACTCTTGCCTCGTCCGACGGTTCGTCCAGCGAGACAGAGATCACCGCCAGCCCCGACGCCGCGTACTTGGCATGCAACTGAACGGTGTGCGGAAACTGCTCGGTACACGGCACGCACCATGTGGACCAGAAATCGACGAGGATCGGTTTGCCACGGTGCTTGGCCAGCACTCCCTCGTACACCTGCCGGTCGGCAATCCGCACAGTGACTTGTCCGGCGGGCGTGTCCCCGCTTGCCTGGTCGCTGCCGGCAGGCAGGCTGCTCTGCCCGCCGCCGGGCTGGCATCCAAGCCCGGCGATTAGCGCGGCCGACATCACGCAAGGGAGAGCACTACAACGAAATCGGAACATGGCCGACCTACTTGCTCACGATGGTTCAGTCGTACTTGATCGAGCAACCGCGCTGGCGGGTCTCGGTGACGGGCGGCTTCTTGCCGGCCAGCAGCGCGTCCACGGCGTCCTTGACAAAGAGCTTGGTCGCCTTGTCCGCGTTGTTGCTGTCATCGAAAGCCCCCATGTAGGCGATTTTGCGCTCGGGACACAGCACAAACAGGTGCGGCGTGCAGGTCGCGCCATACGCCCGAGCCGACTCCTGCGACGGATCGTACAGATACGGGAAATTGAATCCCTTCTCCTCGGCCCGCTTCTTCATCGCAGGCAGCTTGTCGGCGTCCAGGTTGTTCACGTTGATGGCGACGAACTGCACGCCCTTGGATTTGTATGCCTTGGCAAACTCGACAAACCGATCTTCATAGGCGACGGCCACGGGGCAATGGTTGCACGTAAAGCACAGCACGAGCACCTTAGCAGACTTGTAGTCGTCCATGGAATGCGACTTGCCATCGACGCCAGCCAGATTCTTGAAGCCCGCTCCCGGGTCTCCCACACTGACCTTGGAATTGAAATCGCCGGCAAGCCCGGCGACCGAGAACACCAACACTGCCAAACACGCTGCCAAAGTGACTGCGAAGTGACCACGATTCATACTGACCTCCATCTCTTCTTTTGAGGGAAAGGCGACCCAATCTTGAACCAGAGAAACGCTTGCGATTCGTGCTTGTTTGAGCTGTTGCAGGTTCAGGAACGTTCTCCCGCTAGTTCGTGCCGACCGCCGGCATGACCGTCAGTTCCTCAACTCGTACGACGTGAAGCAGCGACAAGTGGACCACGCTTTCTGCAGCGCCCGTTTCCGGATCCGCACCTACGCCAATATCCACTCGGCCGCGGAGGACGATCACCTGGTCGGGATGCCGAATCTCGTAAGTTTCGCCGTCGGTTGTGTGGATCCGCAAGGGGACAAACGGTCGAGTGCGAATCAATTCCAAAAGTTCATTGGGCCGCATTAGTCTAGCTCCTCAGTCAATGCTTCTCAAAACTCAGGCGGCGATCTCCTGGGGTTGCCCGCTCCTGTCAATTGTACTCCTGAAGACAGGAAACGGAAGCCGAAGACCCGCGCTGCCTCGTTGTTGCGACAGTCGCCCTTTGGGTCCGTCTAGTGCGTCTTCAATGCCAAGAACGCGGGTTGTGAGCGGGGCGCTAGCCACCGGTTTAGAATGTCACCGGCGGCCAGCGCCCAATGCCGCTCAGTCATCGCAACCCCGACTTTCAGGCTTGAAGACGCGCTCACACGATGCTCCAGTTCGTCCAGCCGCTTCACGAATTCCGCCGCGCGTGGGTACTGCGGCCCGAACGTGCTGCCCAGGTCCTCGATCGCCCGGCGCAGAGCGGCCAGGT
>Ga0302241_1002430_pt1 | contig 11217 bp, 11 predicted proteins | sample AAG_UR_Arg_MG_FD_193532 | JGI IMG/M metagenome (GOLD analysis project Ga0302241, IMG submission 193532) | Enriched activated sludge microbial communities from anaerobic digester in WTTP, New Holstein, Wisconsin, United States - AAG_UR_Arg | ecosystem: Engineered > Bioreactor > Anaerobic >...
CCAAAATATTCTTGACACACAAGTGAACGGTCCCTATACTGCCTCCAACGAAAAGCAAGTTCTTATCAATTCAATTATCAATCAAATTCCAAATAAGGAGGTTTTATGAACAAATTTATCCGTGTGAACATGACAAACAAAGAAGTATCCATAGGAAAAGTTCCAGAAAAGTATGCTGCATTAGGCGGACGTGCACTCACTTCTAATTTCGTTAATGATGAGGTGAAACCAACCTGTCATCCATTAGGAAAGTATAACAAATTGATAATTGCACCCGGCTTATTAAGCGGAACATCCGCCCCAAACTCAGGCAGACTTTCAGTTGGGGCAAAAAGCCCACTCACTGGTACTATCAAGGAATCAAACACCGGAGGAACTTCTTCCCAGCAACTCGCAAAAATGGGTATTAAGGCAATTGTTATTGAAGGAATGCCAGAAGAAGACAAGTTTTATGTTATAAAAATTACAATGGATGAGGTTGTAATTGAGGACGCACCAAAAGAAATTCTGGGTGGTTGTGGCAACTATAAAGCTATTGAGATTCTCCAAAAGAAATATGGTGAGAAAGTAGGAATTGCTCTTGCAGGGCCTGCTGGAGAATATAGAATGCCTTCTGCTAATATTTCATTCAAAGATCCTGAATCGCATATCCGCAGCGCTGGCCGTGGTGGTCTTGGTGCAGTGATGGGTTCAAAAAAAGTTAAAGCCATTGTAATTGATGATACTGGTGCAAAGCCAGTTCCAATCGCTGAGCCGGACAAGTTCAAAGCTGCTGCAAAAGTATTTGCAAAAGCTCTTCTGGATCATCCTGTAGCAGGACAGGGGCTTGCAGCTTATGGAACTGATGTTTTGGTAAATATCATCAATGAAGCTGGTGGTCTTCCTGCAGAGAACTTTAAGGGTGGAAGAATTGAACATAACGACAATATTTCTGGTGAAACCATGAATGCAACCATCACAGAGCGCGGTGGTGAAGGAAAAATTTCTCATGGCTGCCATCCAGGCTGCATTATGAGATGTTCTCAATGGTATACAGATAAGTCAGGAAAATACATCACAAGTGGTTTTGAATATGAAACAATCTGGGGACTTGGAGCTGATGCCAGCATAAAAGACCTGGATGAAATTGCCTATATAGATAGAGCTATGGATGATGTTGGTGTGGATAGTATAGAAACTGCTGTTGCTGTTGCCACAGCAATGGAAGGTGGGCTTATTCCATGGGGAGATGGGAAAAAAGTTCTGGAAATCGTAAAAGATATGGCAAAACCAACTCCTCTTGCCAGAATTATTGCAGGTGGATGCGAAACTGTAGGAAAAGTTTGTGGACTCTTTAGAGTACCCACAGTGAAAGGGCAGGCAATCCCGGCTTATGACCCCAGATCTATCAAAGGAATTGGCTTAACCTATGCCACTACACCTATGGGCGCAGATCATACAGCTGGATATTGTATTTCAGGAAATATCCTCAAAGTTGGTGCAGATATTGATCCTCTTAAAAAAGAAGGACAAATTGAATATGCTCGAGCTATGCAGATAGGAACTGCCGCAGTGGACAGCACAGGTATGTGCCTGTTTGTATATTTTGGTATTGCAGATAATCCAGGTGGATATCAAGCCCTCATAGATATGATTAATGCCCAATATGGCATCAGTTTAACAGCTAATGACGTAGATCAACTAGGTATATCTGTCCTTAAGGTAGAGCGTGAGTTCAATAAGAAGGCAGGTTTCACTAATGCTCATGACAGGCTTCCAGAATTCATGGAATATGAACCTCTTCCACCACACAATCAGGTGTGGGACTTCACTCCGGAAGAAGTTGATGAAGTCTTTAAGTTTTAATTAAATAAATAAGAGCCGAACTCCGGTTCGGCTCTATAATTATTATGATAAAAAACAAACAGATAGAACTCAGAGGTTTCCTGCAACTTGATGCATTTTTACGCAAAAGCTTTGGTAAACCACCCTATTTTATCCCGGCAGACTCACCACTAACAGGAAGAGAACTGGCAAATAACCTGAGCATTCCTGTTGAGGAAATTGAAGTTATATTTATCAACGGATTTGTGCATGAGCTGGATGCTGTTATTAACCCTGGTGATAGAGTAGCCTTTTTACCTCCAGGTTGTCCTGGTCCATATAGAATCGCCTTGGGATTTTATGGAAAGAATCAAGATAATCCAGCAAATTTTAAGATTAAAAAGAAGGAAGATAAGATTTGATTATAACACTTAAGGTTTTTGCTACTCTCAGACAAAAATACCCTAATATTCAAACTCTTGATGTTAATCATGAGTCAACAGTAGCAGATATATTTAATATCATCAATCTAAATCCAGAAACAGTCTCTATAATTATGGTGAATGGAATTTCCGTAAAAATTGATCATGTACTTGCAGAGAATGATGTTCTGTCATTGTTTCCTCCAGTAGGTGGTGGATAGATTGCAGCGATACCAGAGAAACTTTCCAGCCGTAACAGAAGAAGAACATAAACTGTTACAAAACTCAAAGATCTGTATTTGTGGTTGTGGTGGACTAGGAGGATATTCCATCGAACTTGCTGCCAGAATAGGATTTGGCTATATTACAGTTATAGATGGAGATACATTTGACGAAACAAATCTGAACAGACAGCTATTAAGCAATGAGAAAAATATTGGTTACAATAAAGCAATTGCAGCAAAAGAGCATTTGCAATTAATAAATTCAACAATAGAGTGTAATGCAATTGAAACCTACTTGAATGAAGACAATGCGGCATTACTTATTAAAAATCATGATGTCGTAATCGATGCTCTAGATTCCATTCCCGTCCGTTTCATCCTTCAAAGAGCATGTAAAAAAGAAAAGATCCCGTTGATTCATGGTGCAGTTGAAAGCTGGTATGGTCAGGTGTCCACAATTCTTCCCGGTGATGATTTTCTTGATAAAATCTATGGAACACTGGCTGATCAGATTAAGCAAACACCTGTCTCAACTATTTCGTTTTCTCCTTCCATTATCAGCTCGATTCAAGTTAGTGAGGCAGTAAAAATTATTATCAAAAGAGGTACTCTCCTGCAAAATAAACTTCTTATAGTTGACCTTTTACAAACATCTTTTATGGAAGTGTAATTTTTTTATAAAATCAATATACTCTTACTAGCTTGAAATAAACTTCCTGAGGGTTAAAACTGCAATTAAAACTTCTATAATGCTCATCGGTACTGCAAAATATAGCAAATTTAAAGGTAATACTCCAAGATTGCCAATCACAAGCCACATTAAAACAAAACCCATAAACCAGGCTATAAATACAGTCTCAAATAAACTCAACTTCCTTTGTAAAATGTATATGCATATTGCCAGAAATAATGACCATATTCCCCATAGCAGCCCATTTACCAAATCACCTGGAAATTCAAGATTCATTGATTTATAGTGATCAACCCAGTATGACTTAAACAAATATTCATTTCTTAAAAACTCAATTACACTGATTACTATCGTTGCTGCAAATATCCCAAGTATTGCTTTAATATTTTTATTCATATTAACTACTCCACATACTAACCTTATTTATCACAATGATATTCCATAGCTGTCTTCTTAAAGATATTTATTGCATTACATACTGAATATAGTCTGCCCATTAGGTTAATTCTGAGTATCTCTAAAGCAGGAAGATACTTTTCGTGCTCAAATCATTTTCAAATGAATTAAACCTTTTATCTAATTTTATTATGAAAATGATTATAAGAAAAATCAGTATTAATCTAATGACAGGTTATTTCATTTGATCTTCCAGCATATTGATATAATTTTCTGGACCACCTGCTTCATAACCAAATTTCTTTATGGTAATCCCCTTTTTATTCAATAGAAATATTGAAGGAAAACCCCGAACCCCATATTTTTGTGCCATCTTCATGTTATAACTTTCTTCTCCTGCAGGCAATTCTATAGATTTCGGAAAATCAAAACGAACAAGAATTAACTCATCATTTGAGAATTGGGTAAATTCAGGTTGTTCAAAGACTTCATCCCTTAATCTGTGACACCATGTACACCAGTCTGAACCTGTAAAATTTATCAAAATATGCTTATCCTGTTCTTGTGCTAATTTCTGAGCCTGATCAAGATTTCTATACCATTTTTGTCCTGATGGTGAGATATATGGTTCTTCCAGTTCTGCTGAATCCCAATTGAGAACTCCCTCAATATATTTCACATATTCCACTGGACCACCTTCACGGTAACCCAACTGCATGGCAATTTCACCATTTGATTCCAGAATGATCACAGAAGGATATCCACGAATACCATATAGATCTCTTTTTTCTTCATTATATTTTTTGGTTGCCTGATCTTGTGGGGTACTTCTTGGAAAATCCAAAAGCACCATTTCCATATTCTTTTTTACGTAAGTTTGAAATTCATCATGATCAAAGACCTCATCTGTAAGCTTGTGGCACCATGAACACCAGTCTGATCCAGTGAAGAATACAAAAACATATTTATCGTTTACTGCTGCTTTATCTAAAGCATCTTCGATATTATTATGCCAGTTCAAGTCTGCCATGAGAAAAGGTGTAATGAATAAAATCAAACTCATTTACCGGCATGTTTTACGGCTTTCAAAGCATACAGTACCGCTCCCGGTGAATGGTCCGTTATATTTCAACCGGCAAGTTGTTTTCTAACTCTTCAGCCGTGCTTGATTTTTCCAGGGCAATAATTACATTCATGCTTGGCTCATCATAAACTTCTTCCCCGTCAACTTCACCCAGTTCACTTCGCGCCGGAAACGCTAACATTTCTTTTTCCAAAGAAAATTGAGCATTCACACCTTCTTTATTTCCCCGGGCATCTAATCTGACCCATTTGTCCAAGCTTTTTAGGTAAACCGAATTCAATCCATGCAGAATTATTTTTGGGTTTTCATCCGAAAAAATCAGTTTTTGATAGCAGAACCCGGTGGGAATACCCAAACTTCTTAACAAGGCAGCTAATAAATGTGATTTTGCATAGCAGATTCCTTGTCCGTATTTTAATACGTCAGAAGCTTTGCAGGTAATTACATTTCCTTTAATATCAAAGGTGTGTTCAATTTTATTATTGAAAATTAAAGGCACAAAATGAAAAGAATCCCCTTACGTTTAAGATTCACAGCTCTCTTTCCCGATCCGTCTTCATGCTCACCCTTTTTGAAGACATTGATCCTTTTCAAGCCGCTGTTCATTTACTGCCATTTATACTCATGTTTGTTTATGCCCGAAAAAAACAGAATTTATGACTACCAGTCTTTATCTAAATCGACGGCAACTGTCAAACTGATATTTTGAATTGTTCATGAAATAGGCATCATTTTTTCTTGACAATAGAACGTTCGTTCTACTAAGTCTTATCGCTTCGGGATGGACTTATCCATTCTGTGAAGCGAGGAAGACATGCCATTGGCAACAGCCTCATACCACCCACGCCACCCGCAAGATACGGATTATTATCACTGCGTCGAGGATTATTTTGAAACCTATGTGCAGGAATATGACGACCGTTTCTCACAGCAATATGGATTCTGGCGGCCTTATGTCGAAAAGGTAATCTACCGCTATCTCGATTGCGGCGATCTGCGCCACGGCTTTGCCCGCGTCAAATGCAAAGACTGCGGCCATGAATACCTCCTGGCCTTCTCGTGCAAAAGAAGGCACTTCTGCCCGTCCTGCCATCAGAAGCGCGTCGTGGAATTCGGGGAATGGCTCTGCATGGATGTCCTCAAGAAGGTACCCCACCGTCATTTCATCTTCAGCATCCCGAAGATTCTCCGCCGGTACTTCTTATATGACAGAAAGCTTCTTGCCGGTCTCAGCCGCTGTGCATGGGAATCCCTGAAGGTCTTTATCAAAGAGGCCGTACCGGAAAAGGCACCCATCCCCGGCGCAATCATTGCCATGCAGACGTTTGGTGATTTTCTCGGATTCAATCCCCACTGCCACATCCTCCTGACGGACGGCTGTTTTTATGGAAACAGAGGAATGTTCCGCGTCGCCCCGCCGCTGGAACTCAAAAAACTGGAGGCCATTTTCCGGCACAAAGTATTCAGGATGCTCCTGAACAGGGGAAAGATAACGAGAGAGGTGATTGCCATGCTTTCTACATGGCGGCATTCCGGTTTTAATGTTTTCTGCGGCAACCGCATCTTGCCGAAAGATGAAACCTCGATGGAAAATCTGGCGCGTTACATTATCCGGGCATCGTTCTCGCAGGAACGCATGCGTTATCTGGAACAGGAAGGTACGGTCATCTATTCATCCAAAGATGGCAGGACAAGCAAGAACTTCCCTGCAATGGAATGGCTGGCGGCCATGTGTTCGCATATTCCCAACCGGGGAGAGCAGATGGTCAGGTACTACGGGTATTACAGTAATGTCTCACGGGGGAAACGAAAAGAAACTGGAGCAGATGACGCCATGCCTTGCATTCTCGAATCGGATGGAAATGCGAAGGCTTTCAGGAAAAGCTGGGCAAGATTGATTCAAAAAATATATCAGATTGATCCTCTGGTCTGTCCGAAATGTCAAGGTGTCATGCGGATCATCAGCTTCATCGAAGACCAGCACATCATCCGCAACATCCTCACGCATCTGGGACTTTGGCTTTTCAGGTCAAGACCGCCGCCGAAAATACGCACGGCCATCACATTATCCGAATCCAAAGCCTCCGATTCCTACGCGCATCCTCCACACCAACAAGCCGACGCCTACGCCGACCCCGAATACTCATGGGATGAATATATTCAGTCATAACGTTTTGTGATTTTTTTCAAGAATCATTTAAGGCGCGCCGGTGAGGTCTGCCTGAATTCTGTAAAAAACAACTATTTTTCAGCTGAAACGGCCAGGAGATGAACACATGTTTCATAAGAACAGAAACCACAATCCACTACTCGTTCGCTAATTTGTGACACACCCCACATCTTGTGGCAAAATATTCTTGACACACAAGAAAACGTTTCTTATACTGCCGACAACTAAAAGCAAGTTCTTATCAATTATACTGCCGACAACTAAAAGCAAGTTCTTATCAATACCGCTCTGCATGAAGGGGGACGTGAGGAGGACTTCAATGAAACATTATCAAAAGACGTGAGGAGGACTTCAATGAAAACATTATCAAAAATAGTCATTTGTTTGGTACTCACGGGAATCCTCACCGGCTGCGGCAAGGATTCAGGTAGCGGCGGCAAGGCCGGTGACGCCACGACTGCCACGATCAAGGTCAATGAGGATTTCGCGAAATCGCTGGACCTTAACAACCCCCAATATTTAGAGGACGCCAAGCGGGGTTTTATCGCCAGGCCCAGCGGAAAAATCACCACCGCGACGGGTGACGTGCTGATCGATTTCGACGACTTCAATTTTGTCGAGGGCAAGGCGCCGCCGACGGTCAACCCCAGCCTCTGGCGGCACGCAAATCTCAACGCCCAGATCGGCCTGTTCAAGGTGACTGAAGGCATCTACCAGGTACGTGGCTTTGATATTGCCAATATGACTCTGATCGAAGGCAGTAGCGGGTGGATCGTTGTCGATCCGCTCTCCTGCAAGGAAACATCAGAAGCGGCTATCGCTTTTGCACGCAAGCACCTGGGCAACAAACCCGTCTCGGCAATAATATTTACACATAGCCATATTGACCATTTTGGAGGGGTGTTCGGTATAACGTCGATTCAGGATGTTGCCGAACGAAAAATTCCCGTCGTCGCTCCGGATGGTTTTCTTGAGGAAGCCACCAGCGAAAACATTATGGCCGGCCCCGCAATGAGGCGCCGGTCCATGTACCAGTTTGGAAAAAACCTGGAACGCTCCACCAAAGGATTGGTGGATGCGGGAATCGGTAAATCAATGGCGTATGGCACAATTGGCATCTTGGCGCCAAACCAGATCGTCACCCGGGCCAAACAGGAGCTGATCATCGATGGCGTGCGCTTCATTTTTTATAATGTGCCAGGTTCAGAAGCTCCCGCCGAGATGACTTTCATAATCCCGGATAAAAAAGCCTATTGTGGAGCTGAAATCCTTGTCCAGACCATGCACAATATTTTAACACCGCGCGGCGCCAAGGTAAGGAATGCTTTGCGCTGGTCAAACTACCTGGATCAAGCCCTGGAACAAGCAGCCGATGCCGAGGTATGCTTCGGTACGCACAACCATCCGGTCTGGGGTCGGGCGCACATCACCGAGTTCATCACCAAGCATCGTGATGTCTACCGCTACACGCACGACCAGACCGTGCGCCTCTTCAATGCCGGATATACCCCGCAGGAAATAGCCGACATGATCAAACTGCCCGAGTCATTGGAATCCTATTTCGGCTGCCGAGGTTACTACGGTGACTTACGCCACAACGTCAAGGCGGTCTATCAATTCTATCTGGGATTTTATGACGGCAATCCGGCCAATTTGAATCCACTGCCACCGTCGGAGTCGGGCAAGCGCTACCTCGAGCTGGCCGGGGGCGCCGATAAAGTTATCGGTGCGGCGCAGGCCGCCTTTGACAAAGGGGACTACCGTTGGTCGGTGGAATTGCTGAATCACGTGGTCTTTGCTCAACCCGACAACACAAATGCCATTACGCTGCTGGCGCGCACCTACGACCAGATGGGCTACATGTCTGAATCAGCCGTCTGGCGCAATATTTATCTGACAGCCGCTTCAGAGTTGCGTAACGGACCGCCGAAACGGGAAAGCGATCGCAGTTACGCAATCGATATGCTCATGCAGACACCGATTGAAAGTTTTCTCGATGCCATGGCGGCCGCACTTAACGGTCCGGCTGCCGAGGGGAAGGATTTCAAAGTCAATCTGGTAATTCCGGATGCACAGGAATCCTTCGTGCTCTGGATTGAGAATGCGGTGCTCCACCACAGGAAAACGGCACCGGCACCGGACGCCAATGTGACCATTACCATGAAAAAGAATGTCTTCATCAAGCTTTTGACTGATTCCGCCGACATCAAAGACACCCTGTTGAGCAGTGATTTCAAGATCACCGGCAGCCGGATCGATCTGATCAGATTTCTCACTCTGTTTGACAAACCACCCGTTTCGTTTGCAGTCGTAACGCCGTAAGCACGCAACGCTGCATGGACACGCGGTGGATGGCTATTCCGGCCATTCACCGCGCACAAAACAACCTGGCGGGCTTTGGATCAATGGTGAGATGCTTGCTGTTGAATCGGCAGCGGGCGCAAACACGAAGGCCCGCTGCCGGATTCAGTTTCTTAATTGCAGAGAATTGCCTGACGGCCGTTCGTCTTGAAATCATCCTTTATTTTATTGAATTCCTCAGGCGTGAGTTTGTGATAGGTTGCCTCACCGCGTTTCTTGAAATAAATCCGCATGTCGGGATTTTTGTCAATATTGAAATTCTCGCGTTTTGATTGATAAGAACTTGCTTTTCGTTGGAGGCAGTATAGATTGATAAGAACTTGCTTTTCGTTGGAGGCAGTATAGGGACCGTTCACTTGTGTGTCAAGAATATTTTGGCCACAAGATGTGGGGTGCTGCATGGATGCCTCTTTGAAAGGCATATTCCGACACCAGTATTTTAAAGAAATTTTTTCATATTTTGGTTGTGTTGCCTGTGAAACAGGCATTTTCCCCGGAATTCAGGCAGACCTCACCGACACGCCTTCAATGATTCTTGAAAAAATCACAAGGCGTTATGACTGGATGTAATCATCCCATGAGTATTGAGGGTCGCCGTAGATCATGTCAGAGTGTTCGTTCCGGGGACACGTTGCGATCCCTGCGGGCTTCCGCAACATGTCCCCGCCAAATGCAACGGCGTATTCGCGGAGTAGCGGGTCATGGATTTTCGGCGGTGGCCTTGACCGGATAAACCAGAGACCTAGATGCGTGAGGATGTCCCGGATGACCTGCCGGTCTTCGATGAAGCTGATGATGCGCATGATGCCCTTACATTTCGGGCAGACAAGGGGATCAACCTGATATATTTTTTGAATCAGCCGCGCCCAGCTTTTTCTTAAGGTTTTTAAATGTCCTTCCGGTTCGAGAATACAGGGGATGACAGCGTCTGTTCCGGTCCCTTTTCTTTTTCCCCGCGAGACGTTGCTGTAATAACCATAATATCTGACCATTTGCTCGCCCCTGTTCGGGATATGCGAACACATGGCCGCCAGCCATTCCAAGGCGGTGAAGGTCTTACTGACCCTGCCATTTCTGGCTGTATAGATGACCTTGCCTTCCTGTTCCAGATAATGCATCCGTTCCTGAGAAAATGATGCCCGGATGATATAACGCGCCAGATTTTCCATAGCCTTGTCATCTTTCGGCAAAATCCGGTTGCCGCAGAAAACATTGAAGCCGGAATGCCGCCATGTCGAGAGCATGGCAATCAGATCTTTCGTTATCTTTCCCCTGTTCAGGAGCATCTTCAATACCTTGTGCCGGAAAATGGCTTCCAGCTTTTTGAGTTCCAGTGGCGGGGCGACGCGAAACATGCCTCTGTTTCCGTAAAAGCAGCCGTTGGTTACGAGAATATGGCAGTGGGGGTTGAATCCAAGGAAGTCGCCGAAGGTCTGAATGGCGATGACCGCGCCGGGGATGGGTTCATTTTCGGAAACCACATGTTGCATGAAAATCTTCAGAGAATCCCAGGCGCAGCGGCTGAGACCGGCAAGAAGCTTTCGGTCATACAGAAAATATCGGCGAAGGATCTTCGGGATGCTGAAGATGAAATGGCGGTGAGGCACTTTTTTGAGAACATCCAGGCAGAGCCACTCGCCGAATTCCACCACGCGCTTCTGATGGCAGGACGGGCAGAAGTGACGGCGCTTGCAAGAGAAGGCAAGCAGATATTCATGGTCGCAATCATTGCATCGGACTCGGGCAAAGCCGTTTTTAAGATCGCCGCAATCGAGATAACGGTAAATCACCTGCTCGATATAAGGCCGCCAGAAACCATACTGCTTGGAAAAATGTTCATCATAGGATTGAACAAAGGTTTCGAAATAGTCCTCGACACAATGATAATAATCCGTATCTTGCGGATGGCGCGGGTGATATGAGGCTGCCGGCAATGCCATATCTACCTCACTGGACATGATGAAATGAACTGCGAAGGAATGACTTATAGTAGGACGAACGTCCTATTGTCAAGATAAATAAATATCGGGTAAATTAGCACTGTTCAATTAATTCTTGAAAATAGA
>Ga0302241_1002441_pt1 | contig 11180 bp, 7 predicted proteins | sample AAG_UR_Arg_MG_FD_193532 | JGI IMG/M metagenome (GOLD analysis project Ga0302241, IMG submission 193532) | Enriched activated sludge microbial communities from anaerobic digester in WTTP, New Holstein, Wisconsin, United States - AAG_UR_Arg | ecosystem: Engineered > Bioreactor > Anaerobic >...
CTTAAAGACCTCGGAGATGATGAGATAGAGCAGGGAATAGAGATTTTCTGGCTAAGCATGGATCCCAGTCCGGGGACGGTGCACAACGAAGCCAGAGAGGAGTTTTGTAATCGGGTGATCATCGCCGACGAAAGATATAGCCCTCATAAAAAGATGAAGGGTTGGCGGTCTGATCGTGGTAGAATATACATCAAGTTTGGCGAGCCGGACTTTATAAGTCACCCGGATCCCATACCTGAGGATGGCTATCCCACCACGGTGTGGACATATGTCAATGAAAAGAAGGAGTTTATCTTTGTGGACTACAGCGGCTACGGCCAGTTTACACTACAGAATAAAAATGAAGAATACGATTTTTAAATGCCTGTTACTGAGCGCTCTGCTACTGCTGAGCGTGATGCTGCAGGCTCAAAACAAACTGAATATGTCGGTGCATGAACTACGGTTCAAAGATGCATCAGGCCAAACTTTGCTGCATATAGACTACCAGATTCCCTATCGCAATCTGGTCTTTGTGGCGCAAGGGGCGAGTCATTTTGCCACGGTGGATGTGAGTGTCAGCATCTCCCAAGGAGATTCCCTGGTGGTGATCAAAGACCTTTTGGACAATGTGGGCATCACCAACAAGAGCGATGCCACTTCCGATAAATCACACATCAACAGGGTCAGCTTTCTCTTGGATGAATCCGTCAAAAGGCTCTATTTCAAGGCGGAAGACCTCAATTCCGGCAGTGTCTTTACCTGGCCTATAGATGGGCGAGCTTTGGGGCAAGATGAGCTGCTGAGCGATGTGCAATTGTGCTCCATAGTGACGCCGGACAGCACCTCTACGAGCAAGTTTCGCAAGGGGAACCTGTTGTATAAGAGCGAGCCGTCGCTGATCTTTGATAAGGTGAGTCTGGACAATGTGCATCTCTACCTGGAAACCTATATCCCTGAGCACCTTCAGGGTACAGGCTTGATGAATCTCTACATTGAAAAGGACAGCCTCATCGTTAAGGACGACTATTTTGACATCCAGATTGATGCACCGCAGAAAGCACTGCATCTGCAAATCCCTACCCGGAAGCTGGAAGCGGGGTTTTATCAGGGAATCTTGAGCTTGCAGATTGGGGATAGCTTTCAGGAAAAGGAGTTTGACTTTTTCATCACAGAAAAGGGAGAGCGGGTCTACTCCTTGATGGCAAATCCGGATGAAGAGCTGCAACTTTTGAAATACTTCACCGCTGGGGCTACACCGCTGGATTGGAGCCGCTATGACGAAGCCACCAAAAAGCGCTATCTTTCCAGCATTTGGAAACACTTGGGATCAAGCGCCGGACTGAGCACAGAGGCGATTCTGTCCATCGTGGAAGAGCGGGTAGACCATGCCAATGCCAATTTTAGACACTTTAAAGATGGCTGGCAAACCGATATGGGACGAATCTATATCCGCAATGGTGCAGCAGACGACGTGGAAAAGGATAGCATCCAAGAAATTACGCGCTATGTGAGTAAAGATTATCAGATCTGGAAATACAGGGGCAAGATCAAGGCGGTTTATGTGTTTATGGATTTGCAGATGAACGGTAATTATCAGTTGATCTACGTGCGTGGCGACGACTTGGAGAGCAGCCGACCGGATTATCTCCGCTATTTGGGTGAAGATTTTGATATGTCCAAGCTGGATTGAGTGAAGGAATTTGACGTTGTTAACGAGTTTTATTGTACTCAAAAACAGGGTGAAAAGCATCAGGGAAATGCTTGATGCTAAAGGTGTTAGTGCGCTTGTCTTCAAAGACCAGGATGATGTCGAAGCGAGATTCATGCTTGACAAAATTCGGGCTCTGATTAATGTATCCCAATGCTGCTTGCGTAATGTGATATCTCTTGCGACGAGTTATTGTTTGCAATGCAGCGTCTATAGAGTGAAATCGACGCGTCTTCACTTCAACGAAGACGAGATGTGTGTCGTTGTGAACGATTATGTCAATTTCCCCGTTTTTGGTTCGGAAATTTTTACAAAGCAGCTTATAGCCTTTGCTAATAAGGTATTTAGCTGCGAGTTCTTCGCCCAAACGAGAGAGTTGATATAGTGAATTTGTATCCATGGATCAAGAAAATGCTTGACGTAAATCCCGTCAATTATAATTTGAGTCCAGTAACTACTAAACCAAAAAACTAACAATCACCGAAAGGTGGAGGGAAGTATGAGAAAAGTATTATTTAGTGCACTTGTAATGACGTTTCTGGCAGGGGTGCTGCTCGCGGCTCCTTTCCAGACGTTAGGCCTGCTACGCACGCCTGATGCGTACGTTTTGCCTAATAAGGCAGCAGAGATTTTATTAGTCGGCTATTACAGAAACGTGACAGGGCCATCGACGGCTGACACGGATAAGTGGCACAAGTTTGTCCCTTATGGCATGCTTGGTGTAGGGATTTTTGACAGTGCTGAGGTCGGTCTTTTTGTCGGAGATAGCGTTTATTACCTAAATGCCAAGGTCAAGCTGGTTGAAGAAACTTTGCGTATGCCTCAGATCGCTATTGGAGTAGACAACATTTTTTCTCCTGTGAATCGTCGTAGGGCCAATGATCCGCATCCCGGTTGGAGATTTGAGGATCATCCTGACAAAACAGACTATGAGTATTACTCCTTCTATGCAGTGACGTCCAAGCAAGTAGTCATAGGCAAGACGAACTGGATGTTCAACTTTGGTGGAGGCAATAGGCGTTTTTCAGGTCAGGTGCCACGCTCGAGGGTGCTCCAGTCATTGTTCGCTTCAATTGAGTTTTCGCCCATGAAGGACTTCTACATCCAGGGAGAATTTAGCGGACACGACTTCCAGGCAGGCTTGAAGTATACCTACAAAAACTGGGGTGTCAGACTTGGTGCCCAAGCTATTGAGGATATGTTCAAGGGCAAAGACAGCGACTATACAGGAAACCGTCGTGTTGCTCTGGGTATATCCTACCTCTTTGACAAATATGCCACCGCCAAACGTCGTCCCGACATTATGGAGCTTGCCAAAGGCGCTCAGGCAGCGGAAGAGCCTATCGTAGTAGTGCAAGAGCCTGTAGTCACCACTCCAGGCACCACAGAGGAACCTGTCGGCGAAGTCAGCTTGGGAACAGGCAGTCAAGATATTGGTGTTCAAACTGGTGGTACCGGCTACAAGGAACTTTCCCCTGAGGTTAAAGACCTGTTGTCAGAATTGAGAGCCCTACGCGAAGAGAGGGAAAAAGCCCAAGAGGCTTTACGTGAACTGCGCGAATGGTTGAAAGGCCTCAAAGAATAGAACTAACCAGATAGTATTGCGTGACATGATTCATGTCAAAACCTAATTTGTGCCCACAGACTTCCCTTGATAAAAGAGAATCTACTCCAGGCGCGGGTTGCACTGCGCCTGGGGTAGCGTTCTGTATTCGGATTTTTAACATTTTAAACTATGGACGATAAGAAGTGAGCAGGGTTATGAAAAAAACTACTTTATTTATACTGATTGCCGCTTTAATGCTTTCGGTGTCGAGCTTGGCTGCCGCAACGTCGGCCTTTGACCCTGATCCTGCATTAAGGAGCATATACCGGACTCCTGAGGTTCGGGCGGCTATAGATTTTCTCAAAAACGAGCTGCCAGAACTGGTCAGAACAGATCCGGGATTGGCTGCTGAGAAGTATGAACAGCACTTTATAAGCTTGAATCAGCTTGATGAGTTTGATGTTCTCTATTTGGTTGGGCATTTTTACGCTGTTTCAAACGACGCTCTTTCAGCTCTGAAATATCTACCTATACTTGCCAATCATCCTCAACTGGGAGAGGATGCAAGACGCATGATCAACCTCCTGCTCTACCAGAGGATGATTGTCAACATGCAGACTGAGAATAAAGAGAGTTCGGCTGTATTTTTGGATAACATCATGGACTCCTTTGATGTTGGGAAATACTATCCCACCTATCTCTATCTGTGGACAGACCTTGTGTCCAGCACGGATAGGTTCTCGGAAGTTGATACCTATTTCAAAAATTATGATACCAACGAGACTTGGCTAAAGAACCACTTTATCCCCCGTAAAAGTGCTATTGTTGGACGTGTAGAAGCATTGGAAATTGAAAACTTCTACAACAATCCCAGCCCCGATAATTATAAAGCTTTGGCAGGTCAGATTGATAGTGTGATCGCAGACCTGCAGACCCTTTATGAAGAAGCCAGGACGGTGAAGGGCCTGGCTATGATAGATGTGATCGAAGAGATTGCCGCCCAAGAGATGAAGATCTTGGGTGATCTTAAGGCGAACCTTCTTGAGTATACCCTCAGCCCGTATTTAAGTCTGGACGCTATCGCCGATCCCGATTTGCCTTTCAGCCAGAACCCATTCTTTAATGACTATATGGTGGGTATCAAATCCGTAGAAGCACTGAAGGTGTATCAGCATCTTTTGACTACTGCCTTGGATACCATTGATAAATTCTTTGATATTCGCATTGAGCAGTTTCTGCTTGATGATCCGGCTGTCGCAGGCAAAAACTACAGCGATCTGGAGCTCGGTCGCCTCATTGATATCGAGAAGAGTATTGTTTTATATACCGATCTGATCGAAGTGATCGCCCTGACCATGGAAACAGAACAGTATAAGCAGAGTGATCTTGATTTGCAGCCATTGCTTAGTCAATATCATGCGAAGCTGGAAGACCTGCAGCTTCGAAAAGAGTTGTACTTGAGCATGCGCAAGCATGAATCTGACTCGGAAGAAGCACTCTTCAATGAATTCATGATGGAATACTATGGTCTTCACGGCGAGCTGGAAGACTGGACTCTGGCGATCGAGGATATCGAAGAAGTGATAATCGCTGATATGATGCTCCGCTATCCTGATTTCATGAGAGAAGTTGCCATGCAGCTTAAGGAAAGAATTCAAGGCCCGGATTTACAGATGGACCTTGATGGATACCTTACCCGCGTCTTGACCAATATTGATTTCATCTCCCTGCAAAGCCGCTATCGTCATCTTAACCACTTGGATGCAAAGCGCAAAGCTGACACCACGCTTAGCCTGGAAGAATCCACTCAAGCTTATGAAAACATCTTGGCCCAAAAGAATGAACTCTTGCTGGACTACCATGAATTTGTGGCGCAGAATCCCAATTTCAAGGCTCTGGAACAGCCAGATGACAGCTTCCTGGTTGGCTTGGCCGACGTATACTATAACATGGGTGAGCTGCAATGGGCGACTGATTTTGATCACCCGGAAAGAGCTCTATCCTACTATCGTGGAGTCCTGCAGGCAAATCCAGACTTCTATTTAAAGGAATACGCATTATATAACATAGCTTATCTGAGCGCTGAAGTGAAGCGCATGGAGCAGGAGAAGAAGGAAGAAGAATGGAAAGAGCTAAATCCCAACCGTCCGCGTGGTGATGCCCAAAAGATCAAGGAATCAGATTTTAGAGAAGCGATAACAAGCTACCAGACTATCATAGAAGACTACGCCACTTCACCCCTGTATGATGAAGCTGTGTATCGCTTGGCCAACTTGTATTTCTTGATAGGTACCGATGCTGAACGTCCTATTGAATGGTATGACAGAGCCAATGAGCTCTATACCAGATTGGCCGAAAAGTCTGATAGTCCTTACCGCTATGAAGCTCTGTTCCAGCGAGCCTTTGTAAACATGAACATCTCAAATCAGCCCTCACTTGAGGCTGCATTGCGGGATTTTGTGACCATCCTGAATGCAGTTGATGGAGGGCGTATTAAGCCTGCTGATACTGCTCAGGGACTCAAACTCAACTCACTTGATCAAATAGCTTACTGCTTGGTGGCGCTTGATGGGGCTGACCTTACGGGACAATCCCGCGGATTGGATGCCATCAATACCTACTTGGCGGGCTATCAGGATGAAGACGTCATCCTTTACGTGATGGATAAAGCCTTTGAAAACAAGCGAGATATGAAGCTTACCCGCCAATCCATAGACTTCCTTGAGCTCAGAATGCAGAGAGATCCCACTGCCTTGGTCAACCCCAGCTTGGTTGACTCAATCGTAGTGCTTTACTATTCCAGCGATACCACCCTGCGTCCTGGCGAAGATCGTGATGCGATCCGTAGAGACAAATATGCCAGGATGACAAATCAATATGCCAAGGATGGTGTCTGGTATGATAAGAATATCAGAGGCAAAGAGTTGGCTGATGCCGAAATCGCCAAGCAACTTGCCTCCATTCGTAATGCCTATCGCCAGACCCAGATCGTGCTCTACGAGGCGGTCAGAACTGGTCTTACCGAGCAGGCATATCAGGAATACCGGGCTCATACCAACAAGTTTACCGCTTACCGAGAGCTCTTTACACCCGAAGTTTACGGTGCTTACACAGAGCTTTTGGAGCAACTATACAAAACACAGCCAGCCGCATATGATGCAGACTTTGCTGCCTGGAGGATGAACGCTGAAAAGGAAGACCTCATGCTGCTGGCACACTTGGCTGATGCCACTCCGTCCGACTATGCTTACCGCAGAGTCTATGACAAATTGATTGGCTTCAACCAAGCATATCTCACTCCCACCGATCCTGAATACTTTAAGAATGAAGAGCTGGCTTATAGCTATGCCCTATCCAGAGAAGAGATGCTCAGAGATCAGCTTCAAGGTCATGAACTGGAAGCCCTTTATACCTATCAGCAAAACGCTACTGACCGCTATGTCAGAGCCCTCAGAGCAACCGGGCAGCCCGCCAAGATCGAACAGGCCGACCTCCTGGTTTTGGATATGGCACACAATGCCTTCAATAAGGATCGTTATGCCGAGGCTAAGACCCGTTATCTGGACCTTCTGGAAAACTATCCCAACCTCAGCAACAATGCAAAATACGATATCCATATCAACCTGGCTTTCATAGCTCAAGATGATGAAAGTCTCAGCCAACAGGAACGTTATCGTGCTGCTGAGCAATATGCTCGTCAAGCCATGGAATACACTAACGATGCAACCAAGCTGGCAAAAGCTGATCAGATGGTGAAGCTGCAAATCCAGAATAGCTATAATGCCGCTATTTCCAGCAATGACTATGCTGTGGCTGCAGAACAGTTTGGGCGCATGGCTGAGGAGTTTTCATACGAGCGCCATCCTCAAGAGCATCTCAACTATAAGAGATTGCAGGCAGAGCAGTATGAGAAAGCCAAAAAGTATGATAAACTGATCGAAACCTACATGTATCTGGCTTCCAAAGAGAGCCCCGCTGCGATAGACGATGTCTATGCACTCTATTACCTGAGCTGGACCGCTGCCGATAGCCTCATGCACAACACAGCCTATGCCAATCAAATCAAGACTGAGTTTATGGAGCGCTATCCTGCCAGCAACTATACCTTTAGGCTCAAGGTGACGGAGATCGAAAAGAAGGCGGCCAATCCTGCCACAAGGTTGGAAGCTGCAGAAGCCTATTTAGCACTCGCTGCTGACATGCGCGCCAAGCGTATTGATAGCGGCGACGTCAGAAGTGAAAACATCTACATGCAGGCTTTCAATATCTATGATGAAGACAAGACGTCCAATAGGCGTCTGGAGGTCTTGGATGAATTCATTCAGCTCTATCCAAACCATCCAGACGTGACAAATATGTTGCGCACCTTGGCCAGTGGCTATTATATGCAGGAAGACACGGCTCGCTTTGAGGAATACGCCAGAAAGCTCTTTATGAGAGACAAACAGCAGTATGACCTCTATCAGGGCGTAGCAGTGAAGTATCTCTCCAGAATCCTGCAGCAATACGACACTGCCTATCTCAACAAAGATTGGGATGAAGCCTTCAGAAAGCGTGATGAATTCAAAGCCTTAGAGGCAGTTTATCGCAGAGAAGGTTTGCCGCTGGATACCACTGAACAATATCAAGCCTTTGCCACGGCAGAGGAAGAATATAGGGAGATCCAAGCTCACCAGAGATTCCTCAGAGACTTTGATCGCCAATTGGCTGCCTTGGCAAATTCAGACTTCATGCGCCAGACACCCAATCAGCATATCATGGTCAACGTCAACACCAGCTTTATGAACAACCTGATGGGTGGAAGGACAAACCGCTTGCCCAACTTCCGCACCGCTCTGAACAATCAAGTCGATAGAGTGCGGAGACTCACCGCCGGTGAAAATCAGCAGAAGCTGGATACCGCCAGGATCGTCAGAGCTCTGGCTTTGGAGGCGAGGATCTTTGAATTTGGCGTAGAGGTAATCGAGACCCAGATCAATAAATTCCTTGATATAGCAAACGAAGTGAGACCATACCGCAACGATCCCAATGTGGTAGCTACCATCTGGGGCCAGGTCAATTCCGAGTATGTATATCCCTTCGAAGATGCTGCCAATGGCGTTTATGTGTCCTTGTTCAATACCTTCCACTTGGCTGGATATGAAAATGAGACCACGCGTCTCGCCATAGCCAAACTGGAAGAACGTGGCATCAAACCAGATTATCAATTGGTGGAATATCCTTTAGGAGCTGGCTGGACATTGAAGGGGCTGGACGAGGAAGGCAACTCTGTTGCTCCAAATTTCGTCATCTCAAGCACAGTCACCCCCAAGGGCCAGGTACTGGGAAGCACAAATATCCCACCCAAAACCAAGATGCAAGCTGAGTTTACTCTCAATTCCAGAATCGCCCCCAGCTTTGTGTTCCTGCAGATGATCTATCCTTACGATCCTCAGGCGTTTGTCAACAGCAAGGAAGTGGAATTCGTGGGCTTTGCCGTGGACTCCCTGGATGTGAACCGGACTATTACTACCCGCTATGGCTATCAGTTTAGTGGAGCCGAGTGGAATGCACAGCAAAATAGCATTCGTCTGCTGTTCCCCAACCGCTATCAGGATCAAATCCCCGTTAGATTTACCCTACAAGTATACTATGATACAAATGAGCTCAACCAAGCTCGTCCTCGACAGACCATGTCCTTTGGAAGTGGCACTTCATACAGAGCGTTGGTCGCTGATCCCATTACCGGGGATGAAACTGCGATCCCATCCAAGGTAAGTGATGCTCTGCCCAAGGCAGCGGTCGAGGGTCTGAAAGATGGTGATGCCAAAGTGATTTGGGTGAACGAAAACAGCGAAGAACCCATCACGGAAATCGCCTTCGAGACAGACTTCAACGTCGATGGAGAAGTGGTTTCAGCTCAGTTGAAATTCGTGGCACCTATGACGGCCAATGTGATCCTCAATGGCCAGACCATCGCTACCGAGGTCTATATGGACATGGACGAGGATCCCTTGACCTTTTATCCTAACCAGGTAGATTTGCCCTTGGAACACCTGAGAAGCGGCAAAAATACCCTTCGCATCGAAGTCCAAAATGATACCCCCTATCGAGGGATCATAGCCGAAGTCAAAATTGATAAGTACACAAAGGAGTGAGGAAATGAAACAGCTTATTGGCGTTGCAATCCTGCTGCTGGGAGCTACCCTGCTTTTGGGACAGACCACTAGCACTCCTCCCCGTGGTTTCGAAAATGTGAGGGAAATCGTGGAGACCGAAGTATTAGATATACAAATCAAGGCCTTCATCCCTGACATTACTACCTTTAAAGACAAGACAGATACCTATAACCGGGAAGGGCACTATGCTTTTCCCAAAGCACTGTTGGAAGTTATCCAACAGGTGAGCAAACAACAACTTACCAGATGGCAAGAAATAAGAAATAAATGGCTAGAGGAGTCAAAATGAAAACAAAACACATTCTATTAGCGCTAATGGTCATGCTTTTCTGCGTGACATTGGTAGCCCAAGAAGCCCCCGTTGCTCAAGATACCGCGCAGTTTAAAATCACACCTGGACGTATCGTTCATGACAGTGGATATTGGGGTTATGCAATTATTCTCGTATTCGTGATTGGTCTCGTGTATGGTATTGTGCGCTATATTCAGCTTTATCAGCGTGAAAAAGTGGACGCACAGAAGTTTTATCTCAAACTGAAAGGCTACATCAAAAACGATCAGATCGAAGAAGCCACCAAGATTGCCGAGAGCTTCAAGGGCACCACACTCGGTTTCATCTTCTGGAGTGGTCTGAAAGCCTTTGGTGACATGCGTAAAGCCAACAAAAGAGGTGAAGAGATGGATCGTGTCGTTCAAAACGCATTTGAAGAATCTGTGCTTCAGACTGTTTACAAGATCGACTCAGGTCTTTCCTGGTTCACCACTCTGGCTCAGGTATGCACATATCTTGGATTGTTGGGAACCATTTGGGGCCTGCTGGAAGCCTTCTATGGCTTGGCCGGTGCTCCAGATCACCTCAAAAACCAGGTGCTTACAGAAGGAATCGCAAAAGCCATTGGCACCACTGCCATGGGCTTGATCGCTGCTATTCCTCTTTCATTGATTCATGGCGGACTCTTTGGCCGTGCCCAGAAGATCCTTGCCGATATTGACGAACACACAGTTAAAATTATGAATGCCTTGAGCATGGCAAATAAGGGATAATAATATGGCTTATCGTCCTTCTGCCGGAAGGAACCGAAGACTCGCTGGAGGTCCTAAAGAGCCGGACATAGTCCCGCTCATGAACCTCTTTTTGACTATTATTCCCTTCATGCTTTACATGTTGGTGATATTCCAGTTAGCTTTGGTTGCCTTAAATTTCACCCCATCGGGTGGTGGAGGCGGGGGAGTCCAAGGCCCAGGTGGAGGCGGAGCTGAAGAAAAGAAGATTGAAATCTACATTATGGATCGAACATCAGATCAAGGACTCTTCCCAGGCTTTGAAATAAGAGAGCCCGGGCAAGAAACTGTCAAGATTGAAGCTGCAGATACGGAGAAGTTCAGAGATGACTCCGGCAAAGAAGTGATCCGCTATGTATATGATTTCCAAGCTTTAAATGAGGTCTTGAAAAAGATTCGCGAGCGAAATCCAAGTCAGACTCAGATCAGCGTAAGTCCCTATCCAAGCGTATTGTATGGTCCCCTGATCAAAACCATCGACCTGTGCAAGCATAACAGCTTTACCAATGTGATGTATAAGCCCGTTGGAATTGGCTATTTTTAGGAGATTATTATGAGAATACTAGAAAAAGCATCAGCGAGCGGTAAGAAAGCAAGAGTCACCAGAAGAATTTCTGATGAAGTGCAAGCCTTATCCATCACATCTCTACTTGATATCTTGACCATTGTCTTGGTCTTCCTTATCAAGAATATTTCTTTGGACGCCCAGAAACTTACCGTTCCA
>Ga0302241_1002455_pt1 | contig 11122 bp, 10 predicted proteins | sample AAG_UR_Arg_MG_FD_193532 | JGI IMG/M metagenome (GOLD analysis project Ga0302241, IMG submission 193532) | Enriched activated sludge microbial communities from anaerobic digester in WTTP, New Holstein, Wisconsin, United States - AAG_UR_Arg | ecosystem: Engineered > Bioreactor > Anaerobic >...
TTCTGCACCGACCCGGAGAAGATACTCTCAGCCGCAATTCGGCGCCGGCTTAAGTCGCCGACTCGCCGGGACGTACCAGACTCCGTTATCACCCCAACATCGCTTGATCCGCACTCTCCCGGAGTGGTTGAAAGCAAGAGCGCTTGCATAGATGGCGATCAGGAGTTGGTTGAGTTCTTGCTGGACGTGGACGAACTGATAGCACGAGGATTGTCGGACGAAGAGATTTCAGAGCGTCTGGGAGGCTCTCCTGCGGACATCAGCTACCTCCGAGGCCGAACGGAGGAGTTTCGTCAGGCGCGCGATGGCGGCAAAGAATGAATTCGGGCGTCCTTGGTCTTGAGACGTTCTTTGCGAAAGTGGCAGGTACCTTGCGACTGGCCGGCGATTGCTCTCTGTCCTTTGTCCGCGAGTGCGATCAAACCGCTTCGCCGGTAATCGTTGGCGTCGAAAATGAACCCATGTGGGTAGTAATACTCCCCATCATGTGATTATGACGCGTTTCTTGTCGATATTTACCTCGTTCAGAGGCATGCAGATCGCTCCAGCCAATCTGTGCAAGTCGCCTACTGAATTTGGCTTGTTGGGAATGCGAATGGACGATGACCGTCAGTGACTCCGCACCGGCGCCATCGGGGGTGGCGAAGGGCAAATCGACTGGTGAGACACGCGAAGTACGCACGGATACACCATTACGAGTGGTAATCATCCCCTTCTATAGATTATGACGCGTTTCTTGGCGTTCTTTAGCGCGCCCCGCGCCGGGTGAAGAAGAGCCCCGGTGCTCGACACGAATCCCGCGGCGTTTCTGACAAACCAAACACACATCCATCGCAGAGGAGGATCGCGGGGTCCGGTTTGTCGTCGCGAAATCGTTCCCAAGAAAGCCGGACGCGGTCTGCACGGCATACGGCTCCAGTTCGCCAAGCAATGAACTCCATTTCTCCCTGGGGACATCGAGTAGGTGCCCGGCCTCGAGACGTGCCGCTCGGCGCCCTTAAGGCGTTACGTCGAGAGAGACCATCAGCCTTCGCCTCCGGCTCAAGACGATCTTCGACGGCAAGCCTAGGTGGGCAGTGGAGGATTGTCGCCAGCGTGCATTTTCAGGCGATACGGCTGACCGCAGACACACGATGAGACTGAATGCTCTCCCGTGCGTTCAGTAACCACCCTGTCGCCAACTGACGGGACCGCTGCGCTCCATGGCCATCCAACTCGCACAGACGTTTGGCCAATGCAGCCGCAGGAGGCCTCGTGCGATGGCGAAAACCAACTCTTGAGGGTGGACCGATGCCTCTGGCAGCCAGAGTTGCCTGAAATCGAGCGGCAGCGCAACTGCTTCGCGAGCAATGCCTTACAGACTGACCGCGCGAAGAAGGCATCACGACTGTCCTCTTCCGAGGGCGCGCACGATGCCTTGTTTGAACTGTCAGCCGCGCGAGGCTGCTTGGCACTAACCGGCGTGTTGCCCAAGAACTCCTCGCCGGGGTCACAACCATTCACTTCTGCGTCATCTCCGCGCAAACCCCACTTGGCGGCTCGTGAGACGTGAGACATTGAGACGACGGCTTTGTCTCAATGTCTCACGATTTTCGCTCCGTCTCCCAGCGTCGCTGCCAAAGTCGCTCCTGAAGTATCGCCTCCATTATTTCGGAAGTGGCAGAAGGCGGGAGCCACACCGCGCTGCGGCTGCATGCCCCGGCTTTGTTCGAGGGAAATAAGGCACGCTTGGAGCTGCCAACGAAACAAGAGCCTGACCGGGAAACAGCGGGAGGCCCAGACAGTTGATCCACCTGGGAACCTGACGTTTCTCGGCGCCAGACCGCAGATGCAGCGACATGTGCCGCTGGGCGGCACGTTGGAGGAAACCATGACGGAAAAGAAGTTGTTGCCCGACCATGCCCTGATTGTTTACGAATACCAGGAACTGCGTCAACTCGTTCTGGCCTTCGCCAATGGCCACCACGAGCTGATGACCATTGTGGGCGATGGTGGCGTCGGCAAGAGCGAGCTGGTAAAACGCTCCATGCTGTCGATTCTGGGGAGAGGCAAGTGGGCGCTGATCAAAGGAAAACACTCCCCGCTTGATCTGTATCAGAAACTCCTGCAGCACGCCTTGGTGCCCCTGGTCTTCGACGACCTGGACGGTCTGTTCCTCAAACCTGACAATGTAGCCCTGTTGAAGTGTGTTTGCGACACGACCGCTGTCAAAGTTGTCGAATGGGGTAGCACTCACGCTGTGTTCCGAAAGGGGGATCCGCCTCTCCCGACATGTTTCGAGTCGATAAGCAGGGTTCTGATCCTGGCCAATGAGTGGCAGACGCTTCGCAGGAATGTAGTTGCACTCCAGGACCGCGGGGTGCTGGTCGTCTTCAAGCCGAGTTCGCTGGAGGTTCACCGGGAGATCGCTCGGGCGGGTTGGTTCGACGACGCGGAGGTTTTCGAATTCCTTGGGAGGAACCTCCATCTCGTTACCCAGCCGAGCTTTCGGCTCTACATCACCGCACGCAGTCACAAGCGTGCGGGTCTCGACTGGAAAAACCTAATCCTCCGCACCATTGAGTCGGAGGCTGACGCAAAGCTGGTGCTGGTTGCCCGCTTGCTGGCCGATTCGCGTTTCGACTCGCTCAAAGCACCTGAAGCTGCTCGGGAGCGAGCCTTCAAGGATTCTGGGGGCGGCTCCCGCGCCAGCTACCACCGCCATAAGAGCGAGTTGTATGAACGGCGCGGCAACTACGACCTCGCAGCTGCACAGGCCATCGTCCTATCGCCGCCCAGACCTGATCCCTATACAGCGGCACTTGCGGAGCGTCGACGACAGCTCGAGGAATTGCGAGACGCGTTACACAGTGAATCCACCGAAGACGACAGTGGTGCACCGCCGTCGGACGACAGCAAGAGCGGAGCGTCCTCCGACGGCACCTGCCGCTTGGACACTTCGGCTTCCGCGACATCAGGGTCGCCGACATTATCGTCAGCCGAGCACCCTGCGGAATCCGTTTCGAACCCAAATACGAACGAGGGCGCAACAGCTTAGCCGACAGCGTCGATAACTGGTTCAAGCCGGTGGCGGAGGACACCGACTGCAGCCTGGACTTCCATTGCTTGCGCGTGCATCTTCCGGGAAAGCCCGGAGGGAAAGGTGTCGGCGCTGACGGCTTGCCTGTCCCAGGAACAGACGGCAGTTTTTCAGCGGTTGGCCTGGCAAGCGGTGAAGAACTACACCTGGTCCGGACTCGCGACGTCCAGGTGAGTTGGATGTCACGGGCAAGACAGCAAGGATGTGCTGAAAAGGGCAACGACCCAGCTGGCGAGCCCGCCGATGCTGATCATTGCGGCCCACTTGACCGCCAAGTGCTTGTTCAGGGCGATGTGCGAGATTTCGACGATCTGCGTACCCACCTCGTCAAGCCAGTTGTCATCTGTCATTCCCTTGATTTCGGCAACGTACTTGCCATAGTCCTTGCCGTACGACGTGGCGATGTGTCCGAAGAAATACCGGCTCTTGGGAGCAAGCTTGCCGAATCGAGACATGACGGCGCAGATCAGTGTGCCGACAGCGAGAACCGCACAAATCCCAAACAAGATCAGGGATACCAGCCCGACCCACGCCGCGGCGGGAATCGTAGCCAGTGCCAGCGCCTTCTTTAGGGTGCCAAGGCTGCCTGCCAGAAACCCAAACATGAGCGTATTGATGCCCAGGACGAATGCTGCCTTGGTATCGGCAAAGCGGATCTGTTCCTGGATTCCGGCCAGTAGCTTCAGACAGGTGTCGAGGCTCGTCCGCTGGTCAGTTTGGGGGCAATTGGCGGGCTGGTGCTGCGTAGGGTTGCCCGCGGGCGCCGTACCGTTCGTGTTCTTCTTGGCCAAGTGTCACCTCCCAATCAGTCGCATGCAACAGACCTTGAACTTTCTACCACTCCCGCACGGACATGGCTCGTTTCGTCCCACTTTGCCAATCTCCCGGACGGCTTCGGCGACGCCAGTTCGTCCATGCGATCGGGATTCTCCTGGCCACTCCGGGACGACGCCGGTCACAAGTTGTCGCTTCAAGGCCCGCTGGAACAGGTGCTCCTTGAACAGAAACGTGTGGAGTACCGCAAACAGTCCCGTAAGTGAATCTGCCCGGCTGAAGTCGACCGGCGTTTCCCCGGGGACGAAGAGGCACAAGCTCCAGTCGCTGTAAATGTGCGCGTCGGCGCAGACCTCCCACCGATCCCGATGACTCAAAAGAACCACACGCGGTGGCTGACCGCGGTCGGGAAAGGAATGCGGGTACTCGATCCGAATCGTCACCGACTCATATACGTGGCCGTGCCCCGACCGCACGTGAAAGACGCCTTCGACAAACGCCACGCCGTCAGCGTCGATACCGTTGCAGGAACCGTCAAGCAGTTGGCTGGCGATTCGCTGCTCGGCCCTCCAGCGTTCAGGTTGTCGCTCGTACCAGTGCATTTCAGTTCCCGCCCCAGGGCGTGCTGTTGTACCACGTGCCCGGCGTCGTCGGGGCATTCGTGGTCACCGTCACTCGCCCCTGTTCCACGCTGGCACCAAGCAACCCTGCCCGAGCCGCCTCCTCTTCCTTCTTTTCGTCGAGTTTGGGGAATGTCAGCCCCGTGGCAACGTACGCCGCCCCTCCGGCCTTCTTGAACTCCTCCTTCACGTCTTCGTCGCTGAGTTGGTCGTAAACCTCGCTTGACACGCGAATCTGGCGGGCTGTGGAAGATACTTGCAGGCCCTCTGCTTCCGATACCTCCGGGCCGAAGCAGATCGTGACGCGCCGCCCCTTCTTGCCGAGCCGCGTCACGAATGCCTTGCCGACGGCGAGACCAATCGCCACGTGGATGTCCTTGCGATCCGTCAGGTGCTCGTTCAGGACGTGCTCCATGGAGGACTGCAATCCAATCGCGATGTCCACCGCCTTTTCACAGCGTTTGGAGTGGCTGTCAGCGCCCGGCGGCAAGTGTAGAATGCCGAGTATGCAGTCGCCCCGGTGTTGGAGCACCAGCCCTTCGTAATCCGCGCCCACGACTGTGTGGAATTCCGCTCGGATCATGTGGAACTGGCGGATCAACGACACGACCTGATCGTCGTCCTCGGCCTCTTGGACATAGCGCGTGAACCCGTCGAGATCAGCGAAAAAGGCGACAGCCGCAGTGCGTTTGCAGTTGCACTCGGTCAATGTCTCGACATCGATCTTGACCGTGGCGTCCGAGATTTCGATGCTGTCGAGCGGTAGATCGTCCCGGTACGTCTCTGTCTTCTTCCGCCACTTGTCCTCATCCCAAGTCACGCCGAGTTCCTCGGCCAATTCCGGCTGCTGACTCCAACGGAGGCCCGTGGCGCGGTAGGTCTGGACCCCGGCGACTACGGCTTCCTTCTTGAAACGTCCCTTGAGGCAATCGGGCAGAACGTCGAACATCCCATCCGTGATCGTGATGGTTCCCTTGCCGCCCAGGATCTTGGCTGCGAGATTGGCGCAGGAGCCGAGCGAAATCAGTTCTCGATTGCCATGCCTGCCGATGTTCGCGATGTAGCTCGTACCGCTGGCCAATCCTACGGCACAGCCGAAGTCTCGAACGTCGTCGAGGACGTCGTTGAATACGTCGACGATGTACGTGTTGTGCGTGATTGCGTGGATTACAGCGGATCTTACCCGGTCGGCCTCCAGACTGGCGTCATCAGTGTCATAAGGCTTGAACGCCAGGGCGTGCAACCTTACGGTTTGTCGCTGGATGTCGCCGATGTCGTCGTGCTCCAACAGGTCCCCCTGCACCTTGCGCAGAACGCTCGCAGCGCGGACCAGTTTCCGCTGTTTCTGTTTGTCGTTTCCTGCATCTTCCACGGCCCGGTGGAAGTTCGGCACGTCCACGTACAGATGGACGGCTTCGGCTCGCCGAACGTCCTTCGTGGCCAAATTGCGGAAGTCCATCGTCCGGCGAAGGTCGCGAACGTCCACCTCAAAGTCGCCGAAGTCGTTCTCTTGAACCCTGTCCTTGGATCGTTGCTCGTCCCACGCCATCTCGATTTCTCCTTTGCAGATCGAGCCACTTGGCCAGCGCAGCCGGAATCATCATGTTCGCTACTATGGTACAGTTCGCTAAGCAAGATGTCAACCAGCCAAAAACGTGAAGTGGCTGGTTGAAGCGGACTGACCGGAGGGGTACGATTGGGCGTGGGAGTCGGAGACCAAATCCGCTGAAAGGGGCAGAACCATGCCAACCGTAGGCGAAAGGATCAAGGAGCGGCGGGAAGACCTAGGCTGGACGCAGGACGAGTTGGCTCGTAAGGCCAGCATTAGCAAGAGCTTCCTGTCGGACCTGGAGAATGGCAAACGCAACGTCGGCGCCGACAAGCTGCTCGACATTGCTCGTGCGCTGAGTCTGTCGCTTGACTTCATCATGACGGGCACAAACGCCGAGACCGGGGCCCGCGAATCGACCAAAGCCGAGGTCCAGATCCCTAAGGCTCTCGCGCAATTCGCCCAGAACCAATCACTGACGTTTCGAGAAACCCTGGCTTTGCTGGAGATGCAGAACCAAATCATCGCCCACCGCAGCAGCGTCAAAAAAGGCGATCTGGAACAGGTTGATTGGCAGAAGTTCTACGAGGCCGTGAAGGAGTTCCTGTGAGCCGCTTGGATCAAGAGCCATCCGTGATTGCACTGGCCGCGGAACTCGGACTTCGCGGCGATCCCGTCGAGGCAGTGATCGGTTTCTGCCACGCTAAGATCGACCGCTGGGTCAAGGGACGCGGCGGTGTGGCCAGTGTAGCCGATCTGGAATCGTTGGTGACGGAGCAGCTTCAGCTTACCTTCGAGGAGCTGTTCACAGATGAAGACCTGGAACGGATGATTGCCAAGTACGTGGCTCAGCGTGAGCCTGTGTTCGCGAGCCTGCGTCACGGTCTGGATTCCTCCACGTTTGGTACGACCATCAGGAGGAGAAGTTCGCGGGGTGCGAGCCCGAAAGACAAGTACGTGGCCGTGATCGACTGCCGGGGTGAAAAGGGTGCCCGGCGATTCTTCACTCGCTGGCACGAGATCGCACATCTGCTCGTTCTGGAACGGGAGTTGGACGCCCCTGTCCGACGGTCGACCGACGATCCCCTGGAGCAGGTGATGGATTCGATTGCCGGCAGGATCGGTTTCTACGAGCCGATCTTCGCACCGATTCTTGCCCGAAGGCATGGCGGCGCGTTGCTTTCGTTTGCGACGATCGATGCCGTCAGGAAGGACTACTGCGATCACGCCAGCTTCCAGGCCACGCTCTTCGCCTGTCAACGCCGACTTTCCACACCCCTGGTCTACGTCGAGGCGGAGATGAAGTACAAGGCGGAGGAAGAGCGCCGGCTCCGATCAAGCCAGAAGCGGTTGTTCGAAGACGATCCCCCCGTTGCCAAGCTCCGGGTACCGTTGGTCGTGCCGAATGAGGCGGCCACAGACCAGAACTTCCGCGTCATGCCCAATATGCGAGTGCCTGAGACCTCGGTCATTCACCAACTCCACGAAGACGCGTCGCGTGAGGAAGCCTCGGGGGAAGAGAACCTGCGCAGCTGGGAGTTTTCCGATGGAAAGACCTTGCCGGATTGCAGGGTTTGGATCGAAGCCAAGAGGGCAGGCAACCGCGTGTTCGCCATTATTCAGCCGTTGAATTGACGTCTTGCCAAGACAGCCAAATCCGCTCCAAGTGGAGACAATCGGCCGTGACAACCCCAGACTTCAAAGCCGTCTTGCTTGGCGCGATCGCTCAGGCCACCGGGCAGTACTACCGGCTGGTGCTGGTGGTGGGGTCGTCCCAGTCGGGCAAGACGGGGCTGCTGCAGACGCTGGCGCGGGAAAAGGGCTACACGCTGCTCAACGTCAACCTGGAATTGAGCAAGCGGTTGCTGGAACTGACCCGCACGCAGCGGACCAGACACGTCGAGCGCGTGTTGAAGGAAGTCATCGCGTCCGCCGCTGGGGATGTGCTGCTGCTGGATAACCTGGAAATCCTGTTCGATGCCGGCCTCGCCGTGGAACCGCTGCGGCTCCTCCAAGGGTCCAGCCGGAACCGCACGCTCGTAGCAGCCTGGAACGGGCAGTATCGTGATGGAGTACTGACATACGCCGAGCCCGGGCACCCGGAACACGCTCGGTTCAAACAGGTGGAAGCCATTGTCGTGTCAACGGAGGCACCATGAAATACCGCCAACTTGTGAAGTTCGAGCCCATCGAGACCGTGATCCAGCTGGAGCAGGCGGACTCGATCGACGCGGCGCGGCAGCTGGTCCAGACGTTCGTGATCTCGGAGGGAATCGCGGACCAGTTGACGAACCTGGTCATTCCCAACCTGCAGTTTGCGAACCCGGCCGATAACAAGGGCGTGCTGATCGTGGGCAACTACGGCACGGGAAAGAGCCACCTGCTGTCCGTGATCTCCGGCCTGGCGGAGCACGCCGACTTGGGAAAAGTCCTCAAGGACAAGACGGTGGCCAAGGCCGCGAAGGCGATCGGGGGCAAGTTCAAGGTCCTTCGCCTCGAAATCCCGGCGACCAAGAAAAGCCTCCGCAGCATCATCTGCGGCCGGCTGGAAGACTACCTGGCGGATGAAGGACTGGCCTTCTCTTTCCCGCCGGACGACCAGGTCGATAGTAACAAGGACGACCTGGGCCGCATGATGGACCAGTTCTGCGAAAAGTACCCCGACCACGGTCTGCTGCTGGTCGTGGACGAGTTGCTCGACTACTTGCGGTCCCGAAACCATCAGGACCTGATCCTGGACCTGGGGTTCCTGCGGGAGATCGGCGAGGTCTGCAAGCTGATTCGCTTCCGGTTCGTCGCCGGTTTGCAGGAAAGCCTGTTCGACAACCCCAAGTTCCAGTTCGTAGCGGAGAGTCTGCGGCGAGTACAGGCACGCTTCGAGCAGTTGCGGATCGTGCGACAGGACGTGGCCTACGTCGTCTCGGAGCGTCTGCTCTGCAAAACCGACGAGCAGAAGGCGCAGATCCGCGAGTACCTGCAGGGATTCAGCCCGCTGTACGGCGGCATGGCGGAGCGACTGGAGGAGTTCGTGCGTTTGTTCCCCGTTCATCCCGCCTACCTGGAGGTCTTCGGGCTGATCTCGGTGGCCGAGAAACGGGAGGTGCTGAAGACACTCAGCACGGAGATCGGCAGACGGTTGGACATGGAGGTACCGAAGGACCAACCGGGCGTGATCAGCTACGACTCCTATTGGGAAGTGCTGCAAGGGAACGCGGTCCTGCGGTCCGTCCCGGAAATTCGTGAAGTCGTCGAGAAGAGCGAAAAGGTCGAGAACCGTGTCCAGCAGGCGTTCACTCGGCCGGCGCTGAAGCCGCTGGCGATGCGGATCGTCCACGGCTTGTCGGTCCATCGACTGACCACCGCCGACATTCGGGCGAAGATCGGCCCGACCGCCGAGGAACTCCGTGACGGCCTGTGCCTGCACACGGTCATGCCCGAACGCACCAGCGACTTCCTGCGCACCACGGTCGAAGCGTGCCTGAGAGAAATCACCAAGACGATGAACGGGCAGTTCATCTCGCACAACCCGGAGAACGGCCAGTACTTCCTGGACCTGGACCGGGTGATCGACCACGATGCCCTGATCCAGGACAAAGCCGACACGCTCTCGGAATCCCAGTTGGACCTGTACTACTTCGACGCCCTGACTCGCGTGCTGGAGTGCGCCGACCAGACCTACGTCCGCGGCTACAAGATCTGGGAACACGAAATCGAATGGCGCGAACACAAGGTCACGCGGCGCGGCTATCTGTTCTTTGGCGCGCCGAACGAGCGGTCCACCGCCCAGCCGCCGCGGGATTACTACCTGTACTTCCTGCAGCCGTTCGAGCCACCAGTTTTCGACGATGAGAAGCTGGCCGACGAGGTCTTCTTCAAGTTGGCCCACCACGACAAGCCGTTCCAGGACACGCTCCGGCTGTACGCGGGCGCTCGCGAGATGGCGACGACGGCCAGCAGCGGCACGAAGAAGGTGTACGAAGACAAGGCTGATGGCTACCTGAAGACCCTCGTGGCCTGGCTGCGCCAGAATATGTTGACCTCGTTCGAGGTCACGCACCAAGGGGTGCCGCGCAAGATGGTCGAATGCCTGAAGGGCCATCGCACGGGCAACGCCACAGTGCGCGAGTTGGTCGAGTTGACCGGGTCGGTCTGCCTGGCCAAGACGTTTGAAGACCGGTACCCGGACTATCCCACGTTCGGTGTCAAGCTGACGGTCAGCAACCTGAAACAGCCCACCGAGGACGTGGTTCGGCTGCTGGCGGGCGGAGTGAAGAACGCCCAGGCCACGGCCATCCTCGACGGCCTGGAACTGCTGGACGGCGACAAGCTGCGACCGCAGAACTCGCGTTACGCGCAGACGGTGCTCGCCAAGCTGGAGGGCAAACCGCCGGGCCAAGTCGTCAACCGTAAGGAACTGGTCACCGTACGCAACGACGTGGAGATCGAGGCCCAGTACCAGTTGGAACCGGAACTCCTGCTGATCGTCCTGCTGGCCTTGGTCCAGAACGGCAACATCACGGTGAACGTCGCCGGCAAGCGGTTGGACGCCGGCAATTTGGGCGAGGCGGCCAAAACGTCGCTGGAGACACTGGTCCAATTCAAACACATCGAACGCCCGAAGGGGCTGCCGCTCGCCGAACTGGTGGCCTTGTTCGAGCTCCTGGGATTGAACGAGGGCCTGATCCGCAATCCGGACACTCACGACGAAGCGGTCAAGCAGTTGCGTGCCAAGGCCAACGAACTGACCGAGCAGGTCGTGACGGCGACGCAGCAGGTTCAAACCGGGCTGCCGTGCTGGGGCGGCGAGCTGATCGTCGCGGAGGAACGGGAGCAGTACCGGGTGAAGCTGGATGAGTTGAAAGGCTTCCTGGAGGGTTGCACTTTAGGACAGCCTACCATTGGCCGCTTGTTCACAAACAGAGGCCAAATAGGCGTTCGGCGAGGCCGCGGAATTTGTTGACGTTTGGGGGGCCATTGCACTTTAGGAGAAATGTTCCAGTCAAGAAACTGATCTTGACCGAAAACCCCGCCCTCCGCGATGTTGCGTTTTTCAGGTCCGGAACATCGCATTGGGAGGGCAAGGGATGGCCCAGCGTAAGC
>Ga0302241_1002461_pt1 | contig 11082 bp, 8 predicted proteins | sample AAG_UR_Arg_MG_FD_193532 | JGI IMG/M metagenome (GOLD analysis project Ga0302241, IMG submission 193532) | Enriched activated sludge microbial communities from anaerobic digester in WTTP, New Holstein, Wisconsin, United States - AAG_UR_Arg | ecosystem: Engineered > Bioreactor > Anaerobic >...
GATTTGAACCTGCGACCCTCTGGTCCCAAACCAGATGCGCTGCCAAGCTGCGCTACACCCCGTTGGTCATACGGTGTTTATGGCAGGGGTAGAAGGACTTGAACCCTCGGCACGTGGTTTTGGAGACCACTGCTCTACCAGCTGAGCTATACCCCTGCATTTGGCGGAGAAGATGGGATTCGAACCCATGCGCCGGTTGCCCGACCTAACGGTTTAGCAAACCGCCCTCTTGAGCCTGCTTGAGTACTTCTCCGTACTCTCATCGTACATGTATTTGGAGAAATGGCGGAGAGGGTGGGATTCGAACCCACGGCCCCTTTCGGAGTCACTGGTTTTCAAGACCAGCTCCATAAACCGCTCGGACACCTCTCCCTGAATGAGTGCTGTCCACTCCCTGAATAATGGTATTTATCTGTACTGAATACCCGCCGCTTTGGGTCTCTGCTGATGCGGCGACTATTTCTCTTTAATGATTTGGTGACCCATCCGCGATTCGAACGCGGGACACCTTGATTAAAAGTCAAGTGCTCTGCCGACTGAGCTAATGGGTCCTATGGCTGGGGTAGCAGGACTCGAACCTACGAATGACGGAGTCAAAGTCCGTTGCCTTACCGGCTTGGCTATACCCCATTCTAAAATGGTGAGCCCACAGGGATTCGAACCCCGGACACACGGCTTAGAAGGCCGTTGCTCTATCCAACTGAGCTATGAGCCCAAAATGGAGCGGATGATGAGAATCGAACTCACGCTATCAGCTTGGAAGGCTGAAGTTCTACCATTGAACTACATCCGCAAAAATTTGGAGCGGAAGACGAGATTCGAACTCGCGACCCTCGCCTTGGCAAGGCGATGCTCTACCCCTGAGCCACTTCCGCATACTTTTGGTGGAGGGAGATGGATTCGAACCATCGAAAGCTCAGCTAACGGATTTACAGTCCGCCCCCTTTAGCCACTCGGGAATCCCTCCGTTATTTGATTTTCAAAGATCTTTTTGTGTCCGCCGCGTGTATAAGGCTTTTACATGGAGCTGGTGGAGGGAATCGAACCCCCAACCTGCTGATTACAAATCAGCTGCTCTACCGTTGAGCCACACCAGCAAACCTCAATTTAAAATGTTGGCGACCTGGATCGGGCTCGAACCGACGACCTCCAGCGTGACAGGCTGGCATTCTAACCAACTGAACTACCAGGCCATCTTGGTGGGCGCAATAGGGCTCGAACCTATGACCCCCTGCTTGTAAGGCAGGTGCTCTCCCAGCTGAGCTATGCGCCCAGGTAATCTCTTTTAAATTGCTTGACACAGTTAGTAACTATATATTATTTGCTTTTATGTGTCAAGTTCAAATTTTTATTCGGACTCCTGTATGCTCTTCTTTAACCGGCAGGCAGTGTCTTCAGCTTGCTGCAGCCGGCTCCTCGTGAGCCGATTTTTATCTTAACATAGCGCTATTTTTTTGTCAACGAAAAATACTAAGTTTTGATCAATTCGAATAATGCTAAATTTTGATCAATTCCTGCCTTAGCCCTGTCTCTGTAAAGCAGCCTCCGGTCAGGTCGGATAATATGCTTACCGCTTCTTCCGCCCTTTCAGGTTCCATGATGATGTCTACGGTAATCTTATCTTCGTATACGATATTACCGATGGAAAAGATACTGCCGTCAGCAAGACTTTGTAGCCGTGCAAGATAGTTATAATCCAGCTTTATCGACATGGTGTTCATTTCTTGAACGTTGCATATGCCGGCTGCTTCAATTGCTTGTTTCGCCGTTCCGGTATATGCCCGGACCAAACCTCCGATACCAAGCTTAATGCCTCCAAAATAACGTGTAACAATGATTGCTGTATTTGTTATCTCCTCTTTGAGAAGCATATGAACGATCGGAGCACCGGAGGAGCCCTGAGGTTCCCCATCATCGCTTGCCCACTGAAGCTGGCTTTTTTCACCGATAACATAAGCAGGAACATTATGAGTAGCGGCTTTCTGCCGGGCCCTCACTTTATCAAAAAACTCCAAAGCCTCCTCCTTAGTTTCAACGGGTTTAGCGTGGGCAATAAACCGTGATCGTTCTATGATCTGCTCTATAATTGCTTCCTTTCTGATGCTTCGATATTTTATCATATGCCCCTCACCAATCAAATCCTGTAATTCTCAAGCCTTTGATAATCCTCAAGAGACATCAGTGCTTCCAAACAAGTACCCTTCTCTCCATATTTAATATTCTCAATCTTATAGCGGTCGTGCAAATAAGAATAAATATCTCCGCGGTCATATGGAATCAGCAGTGTTGCCTTTATCCTTCCTCCGAACAGCTTTTCCTTAATCATTGAGATAAGGATATCCATGTTCTCTCCGGATCTGGCAGAAAAACAAATAGTATCAGAGCCTTCATACCCGGCCTTTTCCGACTCTCCCAGAAGATCCATTTTATTATAGATCATTATCTTTTCTTTCTCACCGGCACCTATCTCCCGCAGCACCTGATCTGTCACCATTGTATGGAAATCATTATCCTCATACGAAGCATCGACGACATGAAGAAGCAAATCGGCATAATTGACCTCTTCCAGGGTCGCCATAAATGCTTTGATTAAAGTGTGTGGAAGGTTGCTGACAAAACCTACAGTGTCAATCAGTATAAATTCATGGTTTGTATCCAGTTTTATACTGCGGTGTGATGTATCAAGGGTGGCGAAAAGCATGTCCTTTTCATCCACAGCCTTTTCTTCCTTGAAACTGTCTTTAAGAAAACGGTTCATAATGGCCGATTTGCCGGAGTTCGTATATCCTACCAGCGCCGCCATGGGAATGCCCGATTTCTCTCTCTGAGACCTCTTTATTTTTCGATTGTTTCCGGCTTCTTCAAGTTCCCGCCTGATTTCCTGCATCTTTCGCTTTATATGCCGACGATCAGTTTCAAGTTGTTTTTCACCCGGGCCCCTGGTGCCGATACCGCCCCCGAGCCTTGAAAGCGCATTTCCGAAGCCGGTCAGCCGAGGCAGGCGATATTGAAGCTGTGCTAATTCGACCTGGAGCTTCCCTTCTTTCGATGTGGCTCTTGCTGCGAATATATCCAATATCAGGATAGTGCGGTCGATAACTTTTACTCCGAGCCTGTCTTCCAGATTTCTTAACTGCATCCCGGAAAGCTCATCGTTAAATATCACCAGGTCCGCTTCCATATCCATACACAACTGTGCCAGTTCATCGGTTTTCCCGCTTCCTAAATATGTTGCCGAGTCAAGTCTGTCTCTGTTCTGGATCAACTCCCCAGCCACTTCGATGCCCGCAGCCTGAGCCAGGCCGGCAAGTTCCTCCATGTAATAGGAAATGCTTTCTGACAGCTCTATGCCGACTAGAATCGCTCTTTGTATTCCGGATCCTCTTTTTTCTTCGTTCTTATTTATTGTATCCATGTATTTATTATACCATATTATCTGCAGAATCCTCAGTATAAAAAGCCGCCTGATGTTTATACAAAACTAAGGATTTATTGCATCGAGGACTTCGTCGCTTGGCACATATATGAATGACTCTGGAATCTCTCCCAGTATAATGGCTTCGGCGACCAGCAATGTCGTCTTCAGCTGAAGCTGCTTATCGGAAAAAGGCACTACGACCTTCGCCATGTTGATCACTTCAAGATAAACCTTATACTTGGTTTGATTGATCCCAGCCTCTGTGAATTCAGTTTTAAAAGTTGTTTTAACCGTCCCCAGCGGCATTATTTTCAATTTGACCTTCGGGCCTGTCTGCGAGAGGATCTGATTTCCCAAGATGCTTCCTATGGGTATCTGTATCCTTTCCTCCTCAATATCCCGAAGCCTTTGCTGTATATCCCATGCAAGATCGTAAGAAAGCTTGTTCATGGCCGCCGAATCGGCTTGTACAAGGGTTATCCTGCCGGTCTCATCGGTTTTAATAACCAGGAGATCCCTGAAGCCGTTTTCATCATCATATTTATCACGAACCGCTTCATTAACCGTTTGCACCATCATTGATTTTGCTTTGATCTCCCCAATGGAGCTTATGGTGGGTTTAATTATTTTCTCCGTGAAAAACAAGCCGCAAACGAGCAACACCGCACAAATGAGCAGTATTGCATAACATCTTCTTTTTCTTTGCCGCTCTTTGCTTTTCCTGCTCATTGAAAAACCCCCGTCGTATCATATTATGCCGACAGGGGGTGGCAAGTGCATGAAAAATCATGTCAATCGCTTATTTTATCAAGCTCCGTGTTGAATTTGTTGTTTAGTATCTTTATATGGGTGCCTTTCATACCCAGGGATCTCGTTTCGATCACCCCTGCACTTTCCAGCTTTCTAAGTGCGTTCACGATAACCGATCTTGTTATGCCCGAACGATCCGCTATCTTGCTTGCTACCAATAAGCCTTCAGACCCCTTAAGTTCTTTGAATATCTGACGAACTGCCTCGACCTCCGAATAGGAAAGCGTGGCAATCGCCATTTGAACCACTGACCTCCTGCGTTCTTCCTCTTCCTGCTCCATGGTTTTCTTACGCAATATTTCCAACCCGATTACTGTGGCCCCGTACTCTCCCAAAATCACATCCTCCGCAGAAAAACGGGGCAGGTATCTGGTTGCCACCAGAGTCCCAAGGCGCTGGCCTCCGCTAATGATAGGAATGATCAAATAGAACTTCTCGTAAGTGTCATATTCATACTTGAAAATTTCTAATGCTTGTTCATGAGACACATTGATCATGGTTTCCGTCACTTTTAAAAGGGCTTCGCTGTATTCTGTAGGGAATTTCTCTATACCGGTTTCAGGGTCAACGATAGCAGCGCTTTCCGTCTCGATCTTATAATGCACTCCGAGGACCTTTCCTCTTATGTTTACCACATAAACATTTGCATCTTCCAGTTCGCTGAGAATAGTACATAGATCGTTAAAAGAAAATATACCCGAAGTGCTTTCCTGTAAAACCCAATTCATTTTTCTTATCTTATCCAACAGATCTGTTGACATCAATCCTTTACCTCCGTTTGCTATATATAATTGTGCTTATTATACACTATTTTCCGACAGCTGAATAGGTAATTGTTTAAATTTTCAAAATAGTTAAATTGTGCGTTTTTAAGCACAATATTTCTGGGGCCATTTCGATCAGGTATATGAGCTTTTTTATAGAATATACTTGTCGATGTTATCAGCCTGAATTCGGTCTATAAATTTCTCTTTAACATATTCCTCATCGATCAGGATCTCCTCTTCAGGCATATCAGGTATGTTGAAAGATATCTCTTCCAAAAGCTTCTCCATTACGGTATGGAGACGCCTTGCGCCGATATTTTCCGTCTGCTCGTTGGTAAGATAAGCCATAGTGGCGATTTCCTCGATAGCCTTCTGTGTAAAATCCAACTTCACACCTTCCGTTTCAAGCAGCATTTTATGCTGCTTGATCAATGCATTTTCCGGCACTGTAAGGATCCTGATAAAATCTTCCTTTGTTAGATTTTCCAATTCCACCCGAATTGGGAACCTTCCCTGTAGTTCAGGAATCAAATCGGTAGGTTTTGCCGTATGAAACGCACCCGCACCGATGAAGAGCACGTGGTCCGTTTTGACCGGGCCGTACTTCGTCTTTACAACGCTGCCCTCAACGATCGGCAGAATGTCCCTTTGCACTCCTTCTCTTGAGACATCGGCGCCGGCTTTGAATCCTGTATTTGATGCTATTTTATCGATTTCATCAATGAAAATTATACCGTTTTGTTCAGCGCTTTCCAAAGCTTCTGAAGTAACCTGGTCCATATCGATAAGGTTCTGTGCCTCTTGCTCTCTTAAGATCTTACGCGCATCGCGGACCGTAAGCTTCTTTTTCTTTTTTTTCTGAGGAGCCATGCTGCCGAATATATTTCCTATTGCTATGCTCATCTCTTCATTTCCTAAATCAAGATGATTGCTTTTCGGAGCCTCTGCAATATCGATCTCGATAAACTGGTCTTCGAGCAGGCCGTCGCGAAGCTGTTGGCGCACCTGTTCCCTGGCCAGCTCGACTTCTGCCCGGTTTTCATCATGCTCGTCGGCTTTGGCACCGGTTTGCTGCTGATTTGACTGAAAACCGCCCCCCAATATGAAATCAAACGGGCCCCGGACACCGCCGCCGCTCTGAGCAGGTTTTTTCTTCCCGGGTATAATAGCTTCAATGATTTTTTCTTCGGTTATTTCGTCAGCAATAGAATATTTGTTCTGAAGATGGTTTTGCTTTGTGATCCGAATAGCTGCTTCGACCAAATCTCTCACCATGGAATCAACATCGCGTCCGACATAGCCTACCTCAGTAAATTTCGTTGCCTCGACTTTGACAAATGGTGCGTCCATGAGTTTTGCCAGCCTTCGTGCAATCTCTGTTTTCCCTACTCCCGTGGGCCCCATCATAAGTATATTTTTAGGAGATACTTCCTCTCTCATCTCATCCGGTAACCGGCTCCTTCGATACCGATTTCTGAGAGCAATAGCTACCGAACGTTTTGCGCTGTCCTGACCGATGATATATTTATCCAATTCCTGGACTATCTCCCTCGGTGTCATTGAATATAAGGTCCCCAATTCTTCCCTCCTGTATATTCCTGAGAATACTTTAAAATCCGAGTTTCGCAGGATTTAAATCCCGCCTTACAGTTTTTCGACCGTTATGTGATCGTTGGTATATACGCAAATCGATGCGGCTATCGATAGCGCTTCCCGTACGATCTCCTCAGCACTGAGATCCGTATGTTTGTACAGTGCGTTGGCTGCTGCGTGAGCGTAATTCCCTCCGGACCCGATAGCAACGAAATTCTCGTCCGGCTCTATAACTTCGCCGTTGCCTGAGATCAAAAGCAAAGTTTCTTTATCTGCAGCCAGCATCAAAGCTTCCAGATTCCTCATTGCTCTGTCTGTTCTCCAGCTTTGAGCCAATGCCACCGCCGCTCGTTTAAGATTGCCGCCGTGCTCTTCCAGCTTCTTTTCAAATTTCTCGGTTAGGGTAAAGGCATCGGCGACTGAACCGGCAAAACCCGTTATCACAGAATTCTTGTAGATCTTTCTTACTTTTTTAGCGGAATGCTTCATAATGGCTGCTTCGCCCATAGTGACCTGGCCGTCTCCGCCGATGCATACGTCTCCGTTTTCTCTTCGCACCGCTACGATAGTAGTTGCATGGAAATATCCCATTTGTACCTCCTGCTGACAATAAGCTTTTACAATATGCATTATTCTTTATACCCGCAATCTGCGTTGGAACAAACATATTTCGTTGTTTTAGTTTTCTTTTCCGTTAACAGGGACCCGCATTTTGGGCATTTTTGCTCAACAGGTTTGTTCCAGTAAAGCTGGTTGCATTCCGGATAACCGCTGCAGCCAAAAAACAGTTTGCCGGTCTTGCTCTTTCTTGCTACGATATCCCTTCCGCAACGCGGACATTTAATATTGATCTTATTAACCTTTGGCTTTGTATTTTTGCATTCCGGATAACCGCTGCATGCCAGAAACTCTCCGAATCTCCCACGTTTGATGACCATTGGTTTTCCGCATAGTTCGCATTTTTCGTCCGTTACCTCGTCCTCCAGCTTTACTCTCTCTATATCGCGGTCTGCCACTTCCAGCTCTTTGCTGAGAATATCATAAAACTCCTTTATTATGAGAGTCCAATCCGTATGTTCTACCTCTACGCTGTCCAATCTGTCTTCCATGCCCGCCGTAAAACTGGTATCGGCTACTTCCGGGAAATATTTTTCCATGAGTTCGGTTACTAAGAATCCAAGATCTGTCGGAATAAGGTTTTTCTTTTCCCTGTTGATGTATTTCCGTTCGATCAATGTAGCCATGATCGGCGCATATGTGCTGGGGCGGCCAATGTTTTTATCTTCCATATCTTTTACCAGCGAAGCCTCGGTAAACCTTGAAGGAGGTTGTGTAAAATTCTGTTCCCCTTTTAAATCAATAAGGAAGAGTTTCTCGCCGGCTGACAAAGGCGGAAGCATTTTATCTTCGTCCTCCTCGCTTGAATCGTTATATATTTTCAGATAGCCTTCAAATTTCATGCGACTGCCCGCTGCTTTAAAAATATAATCCCCATTTTCGATTTCTGCGGAAGTAACAACGTACACTGCGGATGCCATCCTGCTGGCAAGAAAGCGTGACCATATGAGTTTATAAAGCCCGTACTGATCCTTTGTCAATGACCCCTTGATTTCATCAGGATGCAGGAGAATGTTTGCGGGTCTTATAGCTTCATGAGCATCTTGAACGTCTTTTTTCTTGTTGGTAAAGACATGGTTTCCTACGTATGCATCGGAATAATTACTACGAATATATTGAACAGCTGCGACATGAGCCTCTTCATTTATCCTTACTGAGTCGGTCCTGATATAGGATACAAGACCTATGGTACCGTGACCTTTTACCTCCACACCCTCATATAACTGCTGGGCTATCAACATGGTTTTCTTTGTGTAGAATCCGAGCTTGTTTGAGGCCTCCTGCTGCATACTGCTGGTTGTAAAGGGCGGAAACGGCTTCTTAATCTTTTCTTTCGTTTCCACACTTTTCACTACAAAGCCATCCTTGTCAATGGCAGAAATCGTTTCATCCGATTTTTCTTTATTGCCGACGGTGATTTTTTTGCCTTTGTATTCCGTCAGTTTGGCAATAAACTGCTTTTTCTTGGAATCTTTCGTACCGACATCGCTAAGTTTATCAAGCAGGACCGATATTGTCCAATACTCTTTGGGGACAAATTCCCTAATGGCCTTTTCCCTGTCGCAGAGTATCTTAAGAGCAGCTGATTGCACCCTGCCTGCAGACAAACCCCTATGGATCTTACGCCATAAAAGGGGGCTGATCTTATAACCGACAAGCCGATCCAATACCCGCCTTGCCTGTTGGGCATCAACAAGTCTTCTGTCGATAGGCCTGGGATTTTTAACGGCATTTTGTACCGTCTGTTTAGTGATTTCGTTGAACTCGATCCTGCAGGCTTCGGTCTCATCTATTCCCAGCAAGTGTGATATATGCCAAGATATTGCCTCCCCCTCGCGATCGGGGTCGGTGGCTAGGTAAACGCGTGCCGCATCTTTCGCTTCTTTTCTAAGGCTTTTTATAATCTCACCCTTACCGCGGATGGGGATGTATTGAGGGGTAAAATTATTGTCTATGTCGATGCCAAGCTTGCTCTTCGGTAAATCTCTCACATGTCCGACGGAAGCAATAACTTTATACTTACTGCCTAAAAACTTCCCGATGGTTTTTGCTTTTGAAGGCGATTCCACAATGACCAGGGATTTGTTGTTCATCAAAACCTCCCAGTTTCTCTATACCGGTTTTGCAAATATGCTTCTCTGAATTTATTTTGCATATATATAGTAGAAACATTTGTTACATTGAATGATTATATTGCTAAAATCAATATTTTGCAACATGTATTTTGCCCATTGTTGTTTGCAGCCTGCCTTTAATCTCAAGAATAGTGACCAGAGCACCCACTGCTGCCGGCTGCTTTCCTGACAGCAGGCATAAGCGATCCAGTGTCACCGTTCCATGTACGGCTACCAATTCATATATAACCTTTTCGTCCTCTCCCAGAAGCGAATCTTCTTCCTCTTTAGGTCTTATTTTTCGGATTCCCAATAATTCCGGTATTTCATCTATGGCTGTTACCGGCATTGCTCCATCCCGTATGAGTCTGTTGGTCCCTGCGCTGTAAATACAATTGATATTGCCGGGGACTGCAAAAACCTCCTTGCCCTGATTAAGCGCATGGCCGGCAGTGATGAGAGACCCGCTGGAGAGCCCGGCTTCTACTACAAGGACGCCGTAGGAGAGTGCGCTTATTATCCTGTTACGGACCGGAAATTGCCCCGGATGTGGTCCCCTTCCCGGCGGATATTCAGATAATATCAACCCTTGCTGCGCTATCTTATTCATCAGCTCCCTGTTTGTTCTCGGATAGCATATATCGGGGCCGCACCCCAACACAGCAATGGTGCTCCCCCCCGCAGCCAAAGCTCCCAGATGTCCGCAGGTGTCGATCCCGGAAGCCATGCCGCTGATTATAGTGACTCCGTGTTCAGCAGTGAGTTTTGAGATGTTGTAAGCTGCCCACTTCCCGTAAGGAGTCGCTTTTCTCGCCCCTACCACAGCCAGGCAGAGCGTGCTGCATATTCCGAGGTCTCCTATGTAGTACAGCACCTCCGGCGGATTTTCGATGACCCGCAGAAGCTCGGGATAACCATCATTATCAATGGATATTGCTTTGATCCTGTTTTCTTCATCTGTGATTTTCATATGTATTCCCCATGGCAAAATAGCGATTATATCCGATGGCCTCAGCAATGTGTTCAGAAGATATTTTGTCATTTTTCCCCAGGTCTGCGATAGTCCTGGCAAGCTTAATGATTTTTTGACCGGACCTTGCGGTGAGCTTGTAGGTTTCAAAAGCCATTTTTAAAAGCTGCTTTGACTCCCCGTCAAGAGGGCAGTATTTCTTTATGAGGGGCGGCGTTAATTGTGAGTTGTAGGAGATCTTCTCTTCACTGTACCGATCTATTTGGATCCTTCTGGCATCCTCGACCGTTCGACGCATTTGCATTGAGTCCATCCTTTTATAGTTTACCGTATCGGCCAGCAGCTCCTCGCAGGGGACCGGAAAAATCTCGACATGCATATCGATCCGATCTGCCAAAGGACCCGAAATCTTGGATAAATACTGTAACACCTGGTGTTCACTGCAAATACATTTGCGGGTACTATGCCCTAAATAACCGCAGGGACAAGGATTCATCGCCGCTACAAGCATGATCTTGGCAGGATAGGTGACTGTAGCGGAAGTCCTGGCAATAGTTATTTTTTCGTCTTCGAGAGGCTGCCTCAGGACCTCCAGAGCTTTTCTCTGGAACTCAGGAAATTCATCTAAAAAAAGAACCCCGAAATGTGCCAGCGACACCTCGCCCGGTCTTGGCTTCGTCCCTCCGCCGGCAAGTGCGGTAGGAGATATGGTGTGATGAGGCGACCTGAAAGGTCTCCGGGTGATCAGACCTCCTTCTGACTGCAATTGACCTGCAATACTGAATATCTTAG
>Ga0302241_1002466_pt1 | contig 11068 bp, 7 predicted proteins | sample AAG_UR_Arg_MG_FD_193532 | JGI IMG/M metagenome (GOLD analysis project Ga0302241, IMG submission 193532) | Enriched activated sludge microbial communities from anaerobic digester in WTTP, New Holstein, Wisconsin, United States - AAG_UR_Arg | ecosystem: Engineered > Bioreactor > Anaerobic >...
GCCGGTCCAGCTTCGAGCGACGTTCTTCAGGCAACTGGGGATCGGTCGCCGAGGGCTCTTGCGTGGCCGAGGTCACGGGAGCGAGAAGACGCTGGTGGACCTTCAAGAAGAACAAGCACACCCGGTAACGGGAGTGCTCCTGGCGTGTCTTGCTGTGCAACTGGTAGAGGAACTCGCCGAGGAACAGATCCCCTATCCCCGCCGGAGTCTTGACGCCCGCGAAACCGTTGACCCATTCCAGTGTCAGCTGGGTGATCGGGTCGGTTTCCAACAAAGGGCCGCGTCACGGCTTGCGACCGAGATCCGAGACGCCGGCTTCCGTGTTATCTGGCTGGGGGCGACGAGTGGCGAGGGGCGAGGCAGCAGGAGGGGATGGGCGCGAAAGAGGTGAGCGAGTTCTTGACGCATCTCGCGAAGGGACGACGCTGGCTGATGGCGATGCAGCTGTACGGGGGCGGATTGCGGCTGACCGAGTGCCTACAACAGCGCGTGAAGGACTTGGACTTCGAGCGGCTCCAGGTCATCGTACGGGACGGGAGGGGGAAAAGGACCGGGTGACGCTGCTGCCGGAGGTCGTCGTGGAGCCGTTGAAGGGTGAGCGTTCTACGAACTACTGGTCGCCATTTTGGGGCCGGCGAGGAGCGAATCGGAGCGCCGGGGCCAGGGCGAGCGACGCGAGGGGATGCATCGGAGTAACCTTCGGTGGGGGCTCGCGTGTTGGCAGGGTGCTGGCCGGAGAACGCGTGCCCAGAGGCTCGCATCAGCACTCGCTGACGGGGTGCGCAGGCGGGTGGAGGTTGGCGGAACGAGCGGCAGGAAACACACACCGCAGGCAGGCGACTGCGTCCGGTATTCGGGCGGCAGAAGACATCGGCGGGCCCTCGGCTCGGTTGGAGACGCCCAGGCTCTTCGAGTCGCTGGTTGAGTCGTGTGAGCGAGAACGGTTGGCGATTGGCGCGGGTCGAAGGCGAGAACTTTCGTCAACGTCGAGGATGCCGGCATCGAGTCACGCTTGACGCCAGACCCGCAGGAGAGCCGGGGTTCGGTCGCACCGTGCCCTCGACTTGCCGTTGCGAAGCGTCGAGGTTGGTCGCGAGACGATCGTGCGCGGCCCTGGCGTGGCGTTTCGAGTGTCCGCGAGTGATGGCAGGCTCGTTACGAACCCAGCTGGGCTCGTCAGTAGCAACGCGGCAAGCGGCGTGCTGCAGGCGTTCGGGACCGCGCAGGGCACTGCGAGATGCTCACGCGCTCTGCCAGGTGGCGGCCGATCGCGCGTCGTCGGCGCCGGGCGCGTGGCTGGCGAAGGGGAGCAGCGTTGGAGCGACTGGCGAGTTCACAGCGCGGCACGCTGCGGGGCGCGACGTTCCACTTGACGAAGGAACACGGGGGACACTCGGACCGCCTGCTCGGCCGCGCGATTGCCTTTGGCCTGCAGGAGATCATCCAAGTCGATCCCACCCAGCAGCAATGTCAACTGGGTAGGCGACAAGCGGATCGGATCCCCTTCACTCGCAGGCAGGGCGTACGTTCCCGCCTCCAATCGCTTGTACCAAATCGCGAATCCGTCTCCCTCCCAGGACAGCACCTTGACCCGATCGCGGCGGCGATTGAGAAACACGAACAAATCGCCGGACAGCGGATCGTGTTGCAGCACGTGCCGCACCAGAGCCTCCAGACCATCGAAGCTCTTGCGCATGTCCGTGGCCTGCGTGCAGAGGAAGACTCGCAACTGGAGAGGGATGCTCAACATGACGGGTGACCCTCCTGCACGTCGCTGCGACACGATGCGCGAACCGCCGCCGCCAGCAGCTCCGCGGAGACTCCCTGCGGCAGACGCACGACGGCTCCCCCCGGCAACTCGATGCGCACATCCGTCGCCCACAGTGACGGCGGCAACTCCACCGGCACGAACCGCGGCTGGCCGGACGCCGTAGCCTTCGCCCCTCCGTCCTTCCGCGACACCGCCTGCAGCCGTCTCCGCCAGCGATAGAACGCCGGCTGCGACACGCCCTCTCGGCGGCAGAATTCGGCCACTGACCAAGGGCCCTGCAACTGCCTTTCCTACCGCTCCCGCCACACCGCTTCGCGACCTGAATCCATCTTTCCACCCATGCTTCGTCCTCTCTGCTGGGGCCAGAAAACAACCAACCTGACAGCCCTGGGCACGCGGCGACGCTATGCCGGATCGGCGGAACCTCGCCGCCGTTCCCGACCATCGCCATCCCCGACACCCTCGGCTGCCCACCAGCCCCTCAGACTAGCACGGCCTGCAAGATGTGGTTCGTAGAACGGTCACTCAAGAAGCACTTCGCGCTGTTATCGAGGTCCGGCTTTACCAAACAACTCGAACGGCAAGCCCTTCAGGAGGACGTAATCCTGTTCGGCGGGGCGGACTTCACGCGGATCGCGGGGTAGGATCGCTCCCGGGGCAAGCACGTCAATCTTGAAACCGTTAAAGAAACGAAATCGGAGACCTTCGGTCGACGGTTTCGACGGGGTCAGAGACCCGCGCCGAACGGTGAACGCTTCTGCTAACCTTCAATCGAAGGCGACCAGATAATATGGCGTTTTGTCTTTGGCGCCGTCGATGACGAAGCGGCCGTTGGCGATGGGAATCGTTTGCTTCGTTGGCACGCCGTCCTGGTCGAGGGCGATGACGCGGGCTGCACCCGATCGGCCGAGCGCGATGGTGGCTTTCACGGGCTCCATCAGGATCGGCGGCTGGCCTGCGGCCAACATGCGTTTGCCGTCGGGCGAGAACTTCATGCCCTTGTTGCGGGCTCGGGCGATGGCCACGATCAGCAGTTGACGCGAAGACTCGATCGTCTTTTCCGGCTCCCGCGCGGTGACGTAGATCGCGCTGAAACGGCTCTGCGGTTCGATGGTCACACCGCCCAGCTTGCACGTCCGGCCGGCGGCGAATCCGACGACGGCTTTGGTTCCGGGCGTGTCCATCGTGAAGAAACCGCCGGAGCCGTCGGATTCCTCGAACCAGTGCAGCTGGCCGCTGGCCGAGGCGAGTTGATCCTGACGGTGGTACGGCTTCAGGTCGAAGACGGGCGTGTCCGTGAATTGTTCGGTGAACGCGACCACACTGCGGGCCACGGCCAGCGAGCGGGCGGAGACTTGCTTGCTGTCTAACTCTTTGTCGTCGTAACCCTGAGCCACGGTGTCGTCGAAACTCAACTTGCCTTCGAACAGCGACGGCATGTGGACATTCCGCGTGATCACCAGATCGGACTGCCGGACATCTTCGCGGTGGATCTGCCGAGCCACGGCGGGGAACACGCCCAGGACCTGCGGGGCGGTCACGTCCCACTGGTCGCGGCCGATCTTGCTGCTGAACGTGCCTTCATCCCGGTTCTGGAACATGAACGACACGTCCCAGCCCTGCAGTCCCATGCCGTACGCGCCGATGATCGCAGGACCCTCGACGCCCAACTCGTTGGGGAACACGTGGATCCATTCCGAGAGCATGAACGGCCGGTCGGCGACCTGCTGCATGCCGCTGCTGAGCATGCCCGAGCCGGCGCGGGCCAGCATCGAGGCGTTGGCCCGGTCGCCGCCGAAGTAGTTGTGCCGATCGATGGTCCCAACCAGGTAGTCGGCGTGCAGGTTGGCAAAGTGGCTGTACGCCCGGCCGGCCTGCCAATTGGAACTGAGGATCTCGCCCTCGTAGCCGGCGTCGCGGACGGCTTGCACGTAGCGTTCGAAGAACTCGCACTGCAGCTGGTACAGGAAGTGGAGCGAATCGAGCAGTCGCTGCTTGCGGAAGGCTTGCGAGCCGTTCAGCTGCTCCGGGTCCCAGAACCAGGGGTTGCCCAGCGGCAGGATGTTGTGTTTGTCCAGCTGCTCGCCGTCGGTCGGGAAGCCCTCGTTGGCAAAGCAGTCAAACGCTGGCCGGCCGCCCCAGGCTTCTTCCAGTTTCACCTGGCTGCCGTATTTCTGACGCAGCCACTCGCAGAATCGGCGGCCGACTTGTTTGCGCAACGTGGCGCTGGCCTTCAGCGGCGCCATCGACGAGTAAAACAAGATGCTCTGCTCGTTGATGATCTCGATAAAGGCGACCGCCGGGTCCTCGGCGTAGGTCAGGCCCGTGTGGGGGTTTTTGTGTTTCAGCAGGTTGACCATCTGCTGGATCTGGACGCGTTGCAGTTCGGGCGAGTAATGGACGGCGCTGTGCGGCGTTTCGATCCGCGAACCTCGGCCGCGCGGCGCGCCGAATTCTTCCAGGTAGGGCACGCACTGTTTGTCGGCCGGTCCCAGCTTCTGCGAGCCGAAGTGGGCGGACAGCTTGACGTAGATGCCGGCTTCTTTGAACTTGGCGACCTGATAATCCATGCGATCAAGGCCTTCCGCATCGAACTCGACGAAACTGTCCTCCGACTGGATGCCGGCCCAACCGGGTCCATCGGCGTACTTGTGCAGACGCACGGCGTTGATTCCGTAGCGGCGATAGAACGCGGCTCGTTTTTCGGCCAGGTCCTTCTCCGGAGCGCACGTGCCGTAGCACAGGTTCAAGCCCCACAGCTTCATGGGCCGGCCGTTGTAGATCAGTTCGTCCTCGCGGCGGGCGATCCGCCCGTACTTGCCCGCGGGCCGTTCGATCCAGTCCTGCATGCCGAGGACGCTGTTTGCCGCGTCGCCCGTCGCTTGCCACGGGTACCATGTGTCAATGCCGGACTCGTCAGGCATCTCGGCCAGACTTGGATACCACTGGGTTTCGTCGGGCAGATCGACCGTGATGGTCAACCGTTGCGGTGTGCCGCCGCGGAGCCGGTCTTTGGCCAGGACGATGCGGGCTGGACCGTCGGAGCCGATTTCGCACGGCGGATCAAAACGGAGGATGGTGGCGCCGCCGCGGGCGTCCGTCATCCGCACGGCGTCTACCTGATTGCCAAGCCCGCGACGTTCGAAGGGGCAGCGCACGACGGCTTGTTGGCCTTCCGTCCTGACGAGCACATCCCGGCCGTGGAACGCCTTGCCGGGCGTCAGTTCGACGACGACGAGCGTGGTGTCCGTGTCGGCCTCTGCCTGCAATTCGTACTGGAACTGCAGTTGCCGGGGAGCGGGACGTTCGATTCGGAAGCCGACGCGGAACGGCACGCCCGTGCCGCCCATCTTGGCCGTGAGCGTGCCGACGGCCGTCCCGTGCTCGCTGCGCGCGTCGCCGTGGAGTCCAGTCCAACTCCATTTCGGGCCCCAGGCAATGATGTTAAAGCCCAGGTAGTCTTCGCCGTCGCGGCTGACGATCACCTGCGCCCCGCCACTGGAGAACGCGGTGAACGGCGTTGGCTCTTGGGCTGCGAAGAGCGAAGGGGGTGAGGCCAAAGTGATCGCCGCCAAGGCGGCTAAGACCGGCGTGACGAGCGGGGTGCGAAGGAGCGTGGTTTTATTCATGGTTTCGAACGCTTGGTTTCCGTTGGTAAGGCAAAGGAAGAAGTAGTGCCGAACGACTCAGAGTGGGGTGGGATGGAGCGGGGACTCGCACGTGGGACGCCAACCTGAAGCACTCGACGGCAAGCGTCGAGGATTCTCCCGCGCTCAGGCGAGAGACCGAAAAAGGTGTAGTCATTTGCGGCATTCCGGGCAGTATGGTCTGTAGCCGGCCCGCAGCATGCCCAGCGACCTCAGGCGGCGCAACATCTCCTGCGGGCCGCACAAAGCGGTCGTATGGCATTGCGGACAAGTCAGTCGCATTGGTCGGGCAGGTAGGTTCATGGTTCTGAGGGATGATCCATCCGGCGGCGCGGCGTGCCGGTTCGGCGGCTGCGCTGGCGAGGGGACGGCGGCCGTCTCAGGCTGCGGGTGCGCAGGGCGGCGACGCAGATCTCCTGTCGGTTGAACGCCAACTGGCGGGCATTGACGTAGTGGTAACCCCAGTCGCGCACGCGCTGCAGGTACTCCGGAATCGCCTCGGCCAGTTCCCAGTCCGTCATCTTCAGGGTCAGCAGCAAGCCGCGGATGCGGACCTGGCGGTTGGTTACAATTTCCTCGACAGTGTCCAACGTGTGTTGGGGCGCGACGTTCGTATCGACGGTCAGCCAGCGAAAGGAGCGGAATTCCCGGCGTTTCAACGACGCGGGGCGAGCGCGGATGTGGGTAAAGTCGGGATGCTCCAAGAGGGCCGGGGCCATCTCGGCCGGATCCATCCCGGTCACTCGCAAGCCGCGCTCGAGCAGCGCCTGGCAAGATCCGCCCGGCGCGCTGCCGATCTCGACGCAGCGGTCGCCCGGCTCGACGGGCAGCCGGGACCACAGCAGCGCTTCGGCCATTTTCAGGTAGCCGCGCGAGACTGCCTCGGCAGGCCACGCGACCTTCGGCACGCCGCCGGGCCAGCGCGAAGGCATCGCCGCGGCGCGATGGTAGCCGACCCACCACTGGTCGGGCTCGACCAGCACGCAATCCAGCACGCGCTGTCCCGACTTAGCTACTCGGTTCACCGGCAGCGCACGGCGGGGCGGTTCGGCCGGCATCTGCCCGGCGATCACCTGGCCAACTTCCTCGGCCAGCGGCGTCAGGCCCGGCTCGAAGCCCCCTTCGCCCGGCAGCGCCGCATCACGCTGCCAGACGTGCAGGTGGTCGAAGCGGAGATCTCCCGTCAGTTGCCACAGCGACGCCGCCATGCGCTCGGCCGTATCCCCGGTCACTTTGCCCAGCGACAGGCTGTACGTCCGCGCGAACACGCACCGCAGTTCCAAGTCCTCGGCCGGCGGTTCGCCCTCCGGCAATTTGAAGGTCAAGAAGCCCGGCCGCGAGTACGCGAAACGAAGCCCTGGATGCTCGCGCGCGACCTCCTGCTTGAGGACGTTCTCCGCCCCGCGCTGGCAGACGACAAACAGAAAGTGTGGTTTCATCTTCGCACGTGCCCGCGTCAAGTTGTGCGCCGCAACTCACGTAGGCCAGTCTCTCCGAGACTGGCATTCGCATCGCCGCAGGCCGCTCGCTCCGCGAGCGACTGCGAGTCTCGGAGAGACCCGCCTACGTGAGTTTCCACGGCTCGCGCATGGGCCGCTCCAGCATGGCGTTGGCTTCGTCGTCCCCGACGAACTGTTCCGCCGCGGGGTCCCAGCGCAGCTTGCGGCGCAGCTTCATGGCGATGTTGGCCACATGACACAGCGTGGCCGTGCTGTGGCCGATTTCCACCGCCTCGATCGGATCCTGGCGGCTCTTGACACAGTCGATAAAATTCCGCACATGGTCCGGGATGTAATTTCGCGACGAGTCCTCTTGCCGTTGCGGATTGCTGACCGGCAAGTGGATTTCGTTGGGACCGATCTTGGACGTCTTGAGCGACTCCGGCGAGGTCTTGACGCCTTGGTAACCGAATTCGACCCAGCCTTCGCTGCCTTCGAACCGAGTGCCGAAACCGGGCTTGGCGGTCTGGCAGATCAACTCCGTGCCGTTGGCGTAGCGGGCTCGGAAACTGACCTTGGTGGCCGTAGTGAACAGTCCGCCCGGCGCGGGCCACGCGGCGCCCGTGTCCTCGAACTCGACGGGACCGCTGCGATCCATGCCCAGGCCCCATTGCGCGATGTCGTTCGAATGGCAGCCGAAATTCGTCGTCTGGCCGCCGGAGTAGTCCATGATGAACCGGAACCGGTACAAGCAGCGGTCGATGTGGTAGGGAGCCTGCGGGGCGGGCCCCAACCACATCTCGTAGTCAAATCCTTCCGGCACGGGCATCGGCTTCCAGCCCGGCCCCGGATCGACCGCGTTGTTTTCCGCCACCTGGGTGATGATCCGCTGTACCTTGCCGATCCGGCCGTTGCGGACCAGTTCGCAGGCAAAACGATTCGCGGGGCTGGAGCGGTAGTGGCTGCCCGTCTGCAACACCCGCTTGTGTTGGCGCACTGCTTTCACCATCGCTTGTCCTTGGCGAACGGTCAGCGACAGCGGCTTTTCGCAGTACATGTCCTTGCCGGCCTCGGCGGCCATGACGGCCATCAAGGCGTGCCAGTGGTCGGGAACGACGATGGCCACGGCGTCGATATCCTGGCGAGCGAGCACTTCCCGGAAGTCGGTGTACGCGTCGCAGCCTTTGTATTGTCCGGCGTTCTTCTTTTCGGCGTAGAACGCATTGACTTTGTCCTGAGCCGGTTTGCGTCCCAGGAACTGCTGGGGCGTCTTGTAGCCGTAGCTGGCCGTATTCACATCGCAGACGGCGACGACTTGGACGTCCTCCTGTTGCAGGAAGGCCGGCAGGTCGATCGTGCTCTGGTTGCCGTTGCCGATGAAGCCCACCGCGATCCGGTTGCTGGGCGCGTGGGCCCCGAACACCGAGGCGGGAACGATGTAGGGTGCCGCCGCGGCCGTCCCGATGGCGGCCGTGGAGGTCTTCAGGAACGTGCGGCGGGAAAGGGAACGCATGGCAAATCCTCCGAGGGCCAAGAATGGAAGGATCATTGTACTCCAAGGGACCGGCGTCAGACATCTGCTGCCGCCAAAATTACGGCCATGTCTGGCTGTATGGCGTCAATTAGCTTGTCTGTCCTGGCGACAATTAGAAGTGACGAGGCGGCGAGGTGCTAGCAGTCTTTGGTTCGGGCGTGGGCGACAATCAGAACGACCGAGGCAAGGTGCGTGATAGCACGGCAGGGAGGATGTTCCGCGACAATGCGAATGACCAAGTTGTGGAGAAATCGTTGATTTGACGGGAGGCCGCGGGAATTGGAATTCCCTCGGCGGGCCGATTTGTGGCAGGTTATCGCAAGCTTTTTACCCCCCAGGAGGCTTGCGATGCTCAAGGATGAAAAGGCGGGCAGGATGTTCTCGATGCTTCACCGGGGACAGGCTGTCGCCGAGATTGCACGGAGGCTCAAGATGAGTGAACGGACGATTCGGAAGTACCGCGATGCGGGGATCCTTCCTAGCCAACAGCCGCGACAGCGGCGGGAGTATCGGACTCGGCGGGATCCGCTGGAACCGTATTGGTCCGAGGTCGAGGAACTCTTGAGGGAGGATTCTCAACTGCGGCCCTTTGCCTTGCTCGATTGGCTGAAACAAAAATACAATCCGCCGGTCGGCGCTGCCGGAAAGATCGTGATCGCCGACTCGATTCGACGGACTCTGGAGCGGCGCGTGCAGCAGTGGAAACTGCAGCAGGATGTCTCCCAGGAAGTGACGTTCCCTCAGACGCATCATCCGGGAGACGTGCTCGCTTTTGACTTTGTCGTGCTGAACGCTCTTGAGGTCACTCTCGGAGGCCGGCCTTTCGACCACCTGCTGTTCCACGCGGTGTTCACGTATTCCAATTGGGAATCCGTCCACCTTTGTCACTCGGAGTCCTTCGAGGCCTTGGCGACGGGTCTTCAAGACGCCTTGCACTTGGCGGGCGGCGTTCCTCGGCGGATTCGCAGCGACAGCCTTTCCGCCGCCGTCAACAACCTTTCGCAGGACAAGGCCTTCGCCAAGCAGTACCAGGCGTTGCTGGACCATTACGGCCTGCAAGGCCATCGGATCAACATCCGCAAGCCGCAGGAGAACGGGGATGTGGAGTCGTCGCACGGGCATCTGAAAACGTGGCTGGACCAGGCCCTGCGAGTGCGTGGGAGTCGCGACTTCACGGACGAGCAAGCGTACCTGACGTTCCTGCGGCAGGTCGTGGCACGCCGGAATGAAGCGCGTGCGGTCCCCTTCCGGAAGGAATGCGAAGCCTTGGCGCGACTGCCTGCGCAACGCGTTCCCACGTTCACGTCCACGCGGGTGACCGTCAAATCAGATTGCCTCCTGCACGTGCGACGAAGGCCATCGTGGCCCAACGGATTCGGGACGCTGTCCAAAGCAGGCAACAGGTCCCCGGCCCGACGGAGGTGACCGTCGAGTCACCGGATCTGAGTGTGTTCGATTCTCTCCTCTCACACAAGGAAGTGTACGATGAACAGACCACTGAAGTCGACGTCCACGACGTCGGCCAGCCCCACGCGAGCCTCGAAGAAACCTGTCGCGTCGACGCCCAGTTCGCGGCCTACGACCGACACCGAGAAGCTGTCGGAGCAACTGAAGGCCTTGCGTCAGCCGATCTTTCGGGAACAGCATCCCCTGGTCGCGGAACAGGCGGCGCGGGAAGGCTGGACGCACCTCCAGTTCCTGGGGGAACTGGCGACCAAGGAATGCCAAGCCCGACACCAGAATCGGATCGAACGTTTGATGCGGAACTCGAACTTGTTGGTGGGAAAGACCTGGGAACAATTCCGCTGGTCGCGTCTTCCGTTGCACGTGAGACAGCAATTCGAGACCCTTCGCAGCGGCGGGTTCTTGGACCGTCAGGACAATGTGCTGATCTTCGGGAGGCCCGGTTCCGGGAAGACCAACCTGCTTTGTGCCTTGGGCGACCAACTAGTCCGGCAGGGCCGCTCGGTCTGCTTCACCACCTGCCAACTGTTGGTCCAGGAACTGCTGCGAGCCAAGCGGGATCTGCGCCTGGAGCGGCTCATCAAGGCACTCCACAAGTACGAAGCGTTGATCATCGACGACCTGGGCTATGTCCAGCAGAGCCGCGAGGAGATGGAGGTCTTGTTCACGCTGTTGGCCGAGCGGTACGAACGCGGGAGTGTGCTCCTCAGCAGCAACCTGCCGTTCTCGAAATGGGAGCAAATCTTCAAAGACCCCATGACGACGGCCGCCGCGATCGATCGCTTGATCCATCACTCCGTGATCATCGAGCTGAACCTCCAGAGCTATCGACTCGAAGAGGCGCAGCAGAAGAAGAACGCCCAAGCCGCTTCCCACGACTCACAGCCTGGTTCCGAAGAATCATGAATTCCGACTTTCCCACGGGCCGTCTAATTGTCGCTAAAGGGCACTGCTAATTGACGCCGAACATCCTCAGAGCGTCACTCGCGGACTTTTCTTGCTAGGCGGTGGACGCATGCGGCAATCCGGTCTTCGACATCGCCGGACCAGCGGAAGGCGGGGCGGCCGTATTCGTACAGGCTGGAACCGCCTTCGTAGCCGCCTTCTTCCCACACCCGCCGCGAGGGGATGTAGGCGATCTGGTCGTCGGCGTAGCCGCAAACCCAAGTGCGCGGGCCGAACTCGCGTTTGAAACGCAACGCATAGTCCACGA
>Ga0302241_1002468_pt1 | contig 11067 bp, 10 predicted proteins | sample AAG_UR_Arg_MG_FD_193532 | JGI IMG/M metagenome (GOLD analysis project Ga0302241, IMG submission 193532) | Enriched activated sludge microbial communities from anaerobic digester in WTTP, New Holstein, Wisconsin, United States - AAG_UR_Arg | ecosystem: Engineered > Bioreactor > Anaerobic >...
CGTACTCGGCGTCGCTGGTGCGCCCGACGGCCGCGTTGGCTGCACGGTGCGCGTCGACCTCAGCCTCGATGCCGGCCCGGATGTTCTTGCGGATCGTCTCCGGCATGATGCCATGCTCGCGGTTGTAATCCTCCTGCAGGCGGCGGCGGCGGCGCGTTTCATCGATGGCATGCTTCATGGCGTTGGTGACCTTGTCGGCATACAGGATCACCTTGGCGTTCACGTTCCGCGCGGCTCGTCCGATCGTCTGGATCAGCGACGTTTCGCTGCGCAGGAAACCCTCCTTGTCCGCGTCCAGGATGGCCACGAGCGAGACTTCGGGAAGGTCCAGTCCTTCGCGCAACAGATTCACGCCGACCAGGGCGTCAAAACGGCCTTCGCGCAGTTCCCGCAGCAGTTCGACCCGCTCGAACGCGTCCAGTTCGCTGTGCAGCCACTTGCAGGAGACATTCTGCTCGTTCAGGTACGCGGACAGATCTTCGGCCAGTCGCTTGGTCAGCACCGTGACCAGCACTCGCTCGCCGGTCTGCGCCCGCTGGCGGATCTGTTCCAGCAGGTGCGGAACCTGGCCGCGGGCCGGAGCCACCTCCAGCTCCGGGTCCAGCAGGCCGGTGGGCCGAATCACCTGCTCGATGACTTCGCCGCCGGTCTGCTTCAGCTCGTACGGTCCGGGCGTGGCCGATACGAAGACGGCTTGGTTGATCATCTGTTCCCACTCGTCGAACTGCATGGGCCGGTTGTCCAACGCGCTGGGCAGGCGAAATCCGTGTTCGACCAGCGTCTGCTTCCGATTGCGGTCGCCGGCGTACATGGCCCCGATCTGTGGCACGGTGACGTGCGACTCGTCGACAATCAGCAGGAAATCCTTGGGAAAGAAGTCGTACAGCGTGTCCGGCTTTTCACCTTCCTTGCGGCCGGACAAATGGCGGCTGTAGTTCTCGATGCCGGGGCAGTGTCCGACTTCGAGCAGCATTTCCAGGTCGAACCGCGTGCGGGCGCTCAATCGCTGGGCTTCCAGCAGTTTGCCTTCGTCCCGGAATGTCTTCAGCCGCTGGTCGAGTTCCTCGCGAATCGCCTCCAGGGCCTGGGCCATCCGTTCTTCGGGCATCACAAAGTGCTTGGCCGGGTAGATGAACATCTCGTCCTGCGTCACGATCGTTTCGCCGCTGGTGGGATTGATGATCGACAGCTGGTCGACCTCGTCGCCCCAGAATTCCACGCGAAAGGCGAATTCCTCATACGCCGGCCAGACCTCGACGCAGTCGCCGCGGACACGGAACTTGCCGCGCTCGAAGCTGACGTCGTTGCGGTCGTACAGAATGTTCACCAGCTTGGTCAGCACCGCGTCGCGATCGATCGTCTGACCGCGGCGCAGGGCGACCATCATTTGGCGGTAGTCTTCGGGCGAGCCCAAACCGTAGATGCTGGAGACGCTGGCCACGATGATCACGTCGCGGCGGCTGACCAGCGCGCTGGTCGCAGCCAGGCGCAAGCGGTCGATCTCTTCGTTGATCGAGGCGTCTTTCTCGATGTAGATGTCCCGCTGCGGGATGTATGCCTCCGGCTGGTAGTAGTCATAGTAGCTGACGAAATAGTGGACCGCGTTGCGAGGAAAGAACTCCTTGAATTCGGCGTACAGTTGGGCGGCCAGCGTCTTATTGTGCGAGATGACCAGCGTTGGCCGTTGCACCTGCTGGACGACGTTGGCCATCGTGAACGTCTTGCCGGAGCCCGTGACGCCCATCAAGACCTGGCGCCTCTTGCCGCTCCGGAGGCCCTCGATCAGGGCCGCGATCGCCTGCGGTTGATCGCCGGCCGGCTCGAAAGGGGCTTCCAGTTGAAATTCCACGATGTTGTTCCTTGTGCGTATTTGTACTACTGGTTCACGATTCCTTGTTTTCGTGCGCGGATTTTGGAGTGCGGCGCCTTGTCGTCGCTTTGGCTAGACGGCGAGGCAACGACGGCAACTTTGTGTTCCGGTGCCTTGCTGTGGCTCCTGAACCCAATCCGCCGCCGCGCTCTAGGACGCCGCCCAAAAGCGGTGACAAGGCACCGCACTCCAAAACCCGGCTGCGGCCCATGGCCGCGTTCGGTCCCATCAAGCCACGTCGAAGCTCCCGTCGGGCAACAGCGTCACCTTGATGCGGCGAATGGCCGTACTGAGGCCCGTCTGCGGCGAGGTCTCGACCACGGCGCCGCAGATCCGCACGTCCTCGGAGGCGACATCAAACTCGGTGGGCCGGAAGGTGAGCGTGGTCGTCAAGACGCGATCGATGCGGCGGCCGATGATGCTGGCGTAGGGCCCCGTCATGCCGACGTCGCATTGAAAAGCGGTTCCGCCGGGCAGGATCTGCTCGTCGGCCGTGGGAACGTGCGTGTGCGTCCCCAGCACCGCAGAAACGCGACCGTCGAGATGCCGCCCCATGAGCTGTTTGTCGCTGGTCGCTTCGGCATGGAAGTCCACGACGCGGACCTTGACCTCCTTGGGCATTTCGGCCAGCACCCGGTCGGCCGCCGTGAACGGACAGTCGACCGGTCGCATGTAGACTCGCCCCAGCAGGCTCAGCACGCCCACCGAGACCCCGTTGTTGGCCGGCAGGACGGTCCAGCAGCGACCGGGCGACACGGCGGGAAAATTCGCCGGCTTGACGATTTCTGGCCGGGTCTCCAGCGTCGGGATGATTTCCTTGCGGCGGTAGATGTGATCGCCGGCCGTCAAACAGTCGATGCCGCTGTCCAGCAACTCCTGAAAGATCTCCGCCGTGATCCCCGACCCGTTGGCCGCGTTTTCCGCGTTGGCAATGACGAAATTCAACTGCTCGCGTTGCCGCAGCTGGGCCAGGGTTTGCCGGATGATCCGTCTACCGGGCTTGCCGACAATGTCACCAATGAACAGAATTCGCATGCACTAAACCCACGCGGCGATGAAGATCGGAGGTCCGAGAAATCGAGATTCCGACCGGGAAAACGGCGAACCAGCGCCCTCTATCGTAACGGGATTTCGCTGGGCGAATAGATGAGGTCCAGGGCGGTTGGCTGAAAATCCCGGCCGAGCAGGGCCGTTCCACATCGGCCGAAAGGAGCAAACATGCCCGAAGGCGACACCGTTTTTCGCACGGCGGCGCGGCTGCGGCCCGTTCTGGCAGGCCGCACGATTGACGCGGCTCGCGCCCGCGATCGGGACTTAATCACCAGCCGCAGGCGCTCAAGCTCGATCTTGACATCAGCGTCCGTGAAGGCGTCCGGGCCGATCGTCGCTCCCAGATCTTCGCCGTCCGGGCCCAGGACGTACACCGGCGCATCCCGCAGCACGACTTGTCCGAAGCGGATCGCCGGTACGGTGATGCGTCGAGCCAAGAGCGTGCGTCCGGACGCCACGGGCAGGGGGACGGCGGTTTCCGCCGTGGGCGGCGCCAAGCCGGCGGCCTCGATCATCGACGTGGTCAGGACGGTCGGTCCACTCTCCGGTCGCCAAGTGAACGTGACAGGCGTCGTTTCGTTCAAAATCGCCCCGACTCGGATTCGCTCGCTTTGCAGATAGACGGGCAACCACGGGGTAAACACGATCTGTTCGTATTCAACCAGGCGGCGTTGTTCCTCGCGGTAGGCCTCCAGCGGCCCCAGACGGTGTCCCTCGCCCAACGCCCGCAGCGCCGCGTGAACTTCCAGGTCCGCGCCGAGACGCCGGTACTCTTCATCCATCTGCGGGAGCGAACGGCGGACGGCCAGGATCTGGACGGCCAAGCGGTTGCGAGCATTGGTGAATTGGATCAGCCGCCTGCGGACGTCGCTCTGCGCGGCCAGGCGTTCGGGAGCGATGATTTCCGACTGCAGCCGCTGAAGCTGCTGTTGGATTTTCTTCCGCTCCGGGGCGTCCGTCACCGTCTTCGACAGGGCCGCGTTCAACGTGTCGATCGTTTGCCGGTTCGCTTCCCAGTGCTGATAGTTCCGCTGGACGCTTTGCTCGAGTGACTTCTGCAGCTGAAGCACCTCCCGTCTGGCTTCATCCAGGGAGGCCAGGCAGTCTCGCAGCGTTTGCTCCGCACGGCCCAGCCAAACCTTGCCGCCGGGGATGTTCGAGAGGCCCTTGACACGGCGCAGGAAGGTTTCCGCAGCCCGACTCGCCGGTTCGGCGGCGGGCGCGAGCTCGATCGCCACCAGGCAGACCAAAAGCAGCAGGGCCTGGCGAAAAAGAGGCGCGTTCCCTTTTCCGCCCCGGTGCGGGTCCTGCGGACTGAAACGCTTCTGGGGGTTGGACGGTGGCTGCAAACGCATGTTGAACTCGATCGACGCCTCGCCAACGGAATTCGCCGACAGTGAATTTTAGCCACCGGCGCGGAACCGTCGATAATAGCGAGGGGAAATTCTGGGGCGAGAGCAGTGAGAGGAGCGAATCATGTGGCGTTCCGTCTTCCTGGCGATTGGCGTGACGTTTTGCATTCTGGGTCTGGAGTGTCTGGCCGTGGACGGGGCCGTGCTGGCCGACTCCTTCCTGGGGAACAGAGCCGCCGCGATGGACATTTCCAGCATGGCCGCAGGAACCCGTGAGATCAGGACCGAAGAATGGATGCCGTGGAGTTTCCTGGCGACGGGCGCGGTGATCATCCTGTACTCGATCACCCTTCCGAAACGCTTCCAGACGGCCTAGAATTCGACATCCACGTAGGCGAGCCTCTCCGAGACTCGCTGCCGATCTGGGAGAAACGGATCCGCCGCCGGCGGATGGGTCGATGTCCACACTCACAGCCAGTGGTGCGCGCGGTACCAGTCGACGGTCTGCCGAAGCCGCTGCTCGAGTGAATGGGCTTCGGAGAACCCCAGTTGCTGGCGGATCGCTTGCGGTGACGCGGCCCACGAGGGCTGGATGCTCTCGCGCATCTTGTCCACATTGACGATCGCGGGCTGATGGGCCAGGCGGGCGACCATTTCCGTGACGCCGCCGACCAACCAGGACAGCGGTTCCGCCAGATGGAACAGGAACACATGCCGGCGCCCCACCGCCTGGGCGACCATTCGACCCAGTTCGGAATACGTGACGTAGTGGCTGGAACAGGCGTGATAGTAGCCGGCGCCGGGCAACGGACCGCCGCTGCTCGACTTGGTGAGGCGCACGCCTCGTTCTGCTGCGCGGAGGAGCACGTCCACCAAATCGTGGACGTGCAGCAGCGACAGCGGCGGCGGGGCGAAGGTGGGGACCGGGTGGATTCCCAGCCTGGCGATCGAGCGGAACATGGGCAGCGTGAGCCGGTCCCAGGGTCCAAAGACGATCCCCGGCCGAACGATCGTCGTGGGCACGCGGTCCGACCAGGCCTCAGCGGCCAGTTCGCCGAACCGCTTGCTGCGGCCGTAATCCGAGACGGGTGCGGGTGGATCGGACTCGCGGCGGACGGCGCCGACGGCAACCGGTCCGGCCGCCGCCAGGGACGAGACGGTGATCAACACGGGGGGATTGGGTTGTGCGGCGCAGGCGCGGGCTACGTTCCACGTGCCCTGGCCGTTGACCTGCATCAACCGCTCCGCTCCAGTTGCTCTGACCAGTCCCGCGACATGGAACACCGTGTCCACGCCGCTGACTGCCGCGCGGAGACGGTCGGGCTGAGTCACATCGCCCAAGACGAGTTCGGCGCCTACTTTGCGAAGGTGGCGCACTTGTGACGCGGGCCGAACCAGGCAGCGGATGCGGCACGAGCGGCGGGCGAGTTCGAGGCCGAGGTTGCGCTCGATGAAACCGCTGCCGCCGGTGATCAGGACTGTCTTGATAGTACGCATCGCTGCCGGACCAAGGTGGTTTGGACGATCTGCAGGATCCCGCGAGCCACTTCTTCCTTCGTGCCTGCCAAGGACTGGAGCGGGTGTCCCCGACGATCAAGGACTTCGACCTGATTGTAGTTCGAGTCCATCGCTTCGGGACCGTTGACCACCATCAAGTCGCAGGATTTCTTTTCCAGTTTCACGAGCGCTCGAATGCGACGGTCGTGCGTTTCCAGTGCGAAACCGACCAACCACTGCTCCGGCCGCTTCATGGCCCCCAAGGTGGCCATGACGTCGGGAGTCTCGACCAGCCGCAGTTCGAGCGGCTGGCCTGTCTTGGCGATCTTCTTCGAGTGGACTCGATGCGGGCGGTAATCGCAAGGGGCGGCGGCGCCGATCGCACCGTCGCAAGCCGGAAAGGCGGCGCAGCAGGCTTCCAGCAACTCCTCGGTAGAGACGATCGAAATCAGCCTTGCAGCCTCCGGATACGCGATGTGTACGGGACCGCTGACGATCGTCACTTCGTGCCCCATCTCCAGAGCCGCTTGGGCCAACGCGCAGCCCATCCGCCCGCTGGAACCGTTGGTCAAGTAGCGAACCGGGTCCAGGTACTGTCGAGTCGGTCCCGAAGTAATCAGAATTCTAGCCATCAGTTTCAACCCCTTCTCCTCGCTACGGTTCCGCGGTCAGCGTCACCCGCTGCCGCGGGTGTTGGCGATCCAAGGGGATGCGGACCACCAGGCGACCTTCGGCGGGGCCGGCGCGGCCGTCCTTGCGGTAGGGATTGTGCGGCAGGGCGGGCCAGTGCAAGCCGGCGCCGGCCGGCAGCGCGAACCGGCAGCCGGCATACCGCAGCCAGTCGCCGATCCGCTCGGCGCTGAACGACATCGCTTCCTCCCCGATCACCGCCTTTTCGCCTGCAGCCGTCTCGATGGTCTGGCCCAGGCGCGGCAGCAGCGTCAGGTGAGCGGCGACCGGCAGGTCGGAGCGGCAGGTGGCTTCCAGCGTCAAAACGACCGTGCGCGCGTCCTTGACTTCCACACCAATCCGGCATTCCTCCGGCCCGTAGTTGAGCGTCAGTTCCGGCTGGGGTTCGACGGCCAGCGCCGCCGCCGAGGGCACGTGGAACAGTCCGCCGCGCGGGCGAAAATCAGGGTTCTCGTCGCCCGGACGATGCGCCAACAACGACGGATCGCCAACCGTGAAGTTGCTCCACAAGGGCTGGAGCTTCGTGTTGCCGCCGCCGACGATCAAGCCGTGTTGCCCGTGGTAGATGCTCAACAAGTTCTGCCGGTCCTGAATCCATCGCGAACTGGGCACGGGCGCCACGTAAGCAGACAGACAGATGAACCACGGCCCGTGCTGGATGGTGGCGGCACGGGCCGTGCCCGCTTCGTTCAGCACAAACACGTGCTGGTCTTCGCCGGGCGCCGCTTCGGCGCACGGCCCTTGTTCACCGTACAGCAGCAGCGAGGCGATCAGGTCAGCGTCCAAGCGGTCCCAGCCGTAACGCGACCACTGGTTCTGCAGGTAACTGCGTCCCGCGGGCGAGAAGGTGAAACCGGCGTTGCCCGCCGAGATGGTTTCGTGATACGGGTTCCGCTGATCGATCGTTTCCACGTTCTGTCCGCCGGGGTAGGTGAAATGGCGGTGGAAGTCGGCGGCGCGCTGCAAGGCCGGCAGCACGCGCTCGTCGTGGGACTGGGCGTAGTACGTGCCCAGCGCGTCGATGTAGACGAAGTTGTACAGGACGACCGGACCCACGCCTTCGGACCAGTAGCCGCCCTCGCTTTGCTGACCGGCAACCTTGACCAGAAACTCGGCCGCTTGCCGGCTCCACTCCGGACGCTGAAACACCTGGCCGGCCACGTGCAGGCCCATGGCATGGTGCGCGGGAATGTTGTGGACGTGGCCCAACTGGCTGGCGGCGATGCCGGTGTAGCCGAGCTGCAAGGCCCGCTCCCACGCCTGGCGCTTGTCGGCCGGCATGTCGTCTCGCACCAGGGCAAACGTGCGGATCCAGCGAGAATAGGTCCACGGCATCCAGATCATGCCCCAGGTGCTGCCGTCCTTCTTGACGAACATCCATTGGCCCCGCTCGTTCATGTTCTCCAGCAGCGGATCGCCGGCTCGGACGATCACCTGCAGCAATTCCGGATCGTGGTAGTAACGGTTTCCCTCGCCCTGCGTGGCATACGCAACGGCCAGGGGATACATGGGATGCTGGTCCTGGCAAGTCCAGATCCCCGTCCCAAACCGGCCGGTTTTCGCATCGAAGGTCTTCAGGATCGCGGGCACCTGCCCGGCCAGCGACTGCCCCAAACGGTCCTTGAACGTCAACTCGCCGGCCGACGCCAGCCCCGCAATCAACAGGGCCGCAGCCGGGCCAACTTTCCACACGTGCATCATCAAGCTCCTTACAATTGGCGTGACGGGACGGACGCCATCATACCACAACCGGCGCCCGCCACAGTCGCCTTCCCCCTTCCATTCATTTTTCTGTCACCCCATCCTTCTGGCAGCGTTCTCCTTTCTGTCGCGCAGAAATAGACCGAACAGAGCCTACAGAAGGATGGGGTGACAGAACAATGGAAGAGGAACAAAGCGGAAGACGGTTTGGGTGAATTGGAGGAATCTAATTCTGCTAGTCGCCTTTCAGTCGAGCGACGTCTCGCATCGCGCGGAGGAAATCCCCGACCTCGGTCTGGTCCGAGACCGGCTGGTCCCACACCTCCAGGGAACCGCTCAGATAGCTGTGCAGCGCGTTGCAGCGGAGCTGTTCCAGGTCCGCCAGCAGCCGCGTGCGCGCGGCGATGTCCACGCGCTCGTCCTTCTTGAACCCCGGACACTTCAGCAGATTCGGACCGTCGGCTTCGCCGCAGAACAGGTCGTCGAACCAGACGGTGCCGTCGCGCTCGCGCAGGAAGGCATGGAAGCGAGCCGAGTGGATCGGTTGCGGCGGCGTCACGACCGTCTCGGCGTACTGCCAATCGTGCGTGTCCGTGTCGAACGCCGCCAGCTTCATCGGCCACGACGTGCCGTCGGCCAGCGAGAAGTCCACATACAGCGAATAGTGATAGTCCTTAGGTCCGGGCACGTCTGCGGACTTGCTCCAGCCGGCGATCTTTACCGGTGTCGGCGTCTTCTGGTCCAGCGTGATCGTCTGGCCGACTCCCTGACCGCGACCGTCCGCCTTGCCCGTGCAGCGGACGCACGACTGGCCGCCGTGAGCCCCTTCGTCGACGTAGGTAAACCCGTCGCCCCAGATACCCCATACCGAGCCCTGCATGGCCGGGCTGATGTTCGCATAGATCCCGCGGGTGACATTACTCTTGGGCTGAAAGCTTTCAGCGGCAGGGACCTCGGCAACAGCGGCGAGTGACACGATGGCAAGCAAGGCAACACGGCAGGGTTTCATCAGCGACTCCTTGGTTGGGGGCTGTGGACTCAAGGGAGTCCGGCGCAAACTGCGAGAAACGATTGCGGACTCACAATGGCAATCCCTCGAAACGGATGAAGTACGAGCAGATCCAAGTCTCCGGTCACGATGTGGCTGCCTCTACCGGTCAGAGCCAATTCGAGGAATTTGTTGTCCTTGGGGTCACGACAATCCGAGACCACGTCAACAACCGCGATGACTTCAGCCTCCCGGAGCAAAGCTGCGAGGAACTGCAAGCGTCGCGTCTCCGACACGTACATGTCGAACTTCGGTCGCCGAAGCACCTCGTCCAATTCGGCAATGGTCTCCTGCGACACGAGCAAGGCCCCACGCGAGGCAGCTGTGTCAAATGCCTGCCGCGGCACCGAACGTGGAAGCAGCACGGCGCTGACAATCACACTCGTGTCAATTACCGTCCGGAAATTACTCTTCACGCAGCATCGACTCCAACATCTCCGGGGTCAGCCCCTTCGAGTCCGCCTCTCGTCCAATCTCGTCCATAATCTCCTTGAGCGGACGTGGCCGACCCGCGGTGAGTTCACGAAGGCGCAGCCCCAAAAGGAGTTCCAGCTTGCGACGTTCGTCGGGTGACGCCCGGCAGAAGGACTGAGCTGCGTCGGCGTCCACGACAATCGAGATAGTCTCTGTTGACATGTTTTCTTCCTCCCGGACAGCATGCGCGGCCGCGAAGAACCGGGACTACTTACCACGCTGTTGCTTACGAAGGCAATCCCGGCAGGCCGTAACAAACCGCGTTTGGTGGCTGTGGGATGGAAAGGGCAAGAAAGACTCGTGAATCACATTATAGCCAGCCTCACGAAGCGGACCATGAAAGGCCGAGAATACGTTTTTCTTGATCAAGATGATCGGTGTGGTCGGCGAGATCAATTTGGCAATCTCATGCAACTTCTTCTCGCGAGCAGCCTCGATCCGGAGACGACGTTCCGACGGGGAACATCGGTTGACAGGGGAATCAACCGCGTCGATCATGTAGTAGCCCTGTTCTCTAAACAGGCGAAGCCACGTGCCTTTTTCCCCCAAGCGATATTCGAAGTCAGCGAAGACCGCCTTCATCACCGCGCGATACATGTGGTCCCAACGCTCGACGTGTGGGTTGTAGAAGAACCGCACCTCCTCGTCAATAGTCGACTCCGGGGGAGATTCAGCAACGAACAGAAGCTTCACCGCTACAGGTTTGTAACGCTTGCGCAGACGAGAAACTACCGTACTCATGACGCCCTCACTCTCGAACGCCTCGTCCGAGTATGCACGTTTTCTCGACGTATTCTAGCACAGGTCACGGATGTGCGACAGTCGCCCGGACGAGAAGGTCGTCGCGACTGGCCACCGCCGTCCGTATCAGCCCCAGAGAACGCGACAGGCCGCTTGGGGGTCCGTCATGGGATGGGTGGCACGTCGTGCAGTCTACGGCAGTGCAAGCAGCCAGTGGCCAAGCGGCCGCACGAAGCGGAGCCAGTTGCGCGTGCCGCGAGTTAGGCCCTCCTCGTCCACGGCCGCGATCGCGATCAGTTGTCGGTCCGCAAGACGTTTGATGCGGTATCCGGCCTGGCCGGGATAGCGCTCGTCCAACTGCAATTCGATCTCTTCCGCCAGAGCCTTGACCGGCTTGTCCGCCGCCAAACCTACCAGCAGCTTCGGTCCTGAAACGGAGGACAAGTCATCGGTCTGCTGGATCGGCAGCGTCACTTCGCAGCAGCGGCGCAATTGTTCGATCAGTTTCTCCGCCGCCGCCTTGGCCGCCGGCGATCCGGGTGAGTGGACCAGCGTGATCTGCGGCCGGCCGTCGCGGACCAGGACCCAATCGTGCCACTCGACTTGCACATCCGCCACGGACGTGTGTGGAGCCATTTCCTTGA
>Ga0302241_1002482_pt1 | contig 11029 bp, 6 predicted proteins | sample AAG_UR_Arg_MG_FD_193532 | JGI IMG/M metagenome (GOLD analysis project Ga0302241, IMG submission 193532) | Enriched activated sludge microbial communities from anaerobic digester in WTTP, New Holstein, Wisconsin, United States - AAG_UR_Arg | ecosystem: Engineered > Bioreactor > Anaerobic >...
TTCAAGGCCGTCCAGACGGGCGGTCCGCTGGGAGGGTGCCTGCCCGCCGCCGCGCTCAACACGTCCGTCGATTTCGATTCGCTGGCTGAAGCCGGCGCGGTCATGGGTTCGGGCGGCATGATCGTGCTGGACGACGACACCTGCATGGTCGAGTTCTCGAGGTACTTTCTGACGTTCGCCGCCGCCGAGTCGTGCGGCAAGTGCGTCCCCTGCCGCGTGGGCGGCCAGCGGCTGCTGGAAGCGCTGGCGCGGATCAGCGAGGGGCACGGGACCCGCAAGGATCTGCAGATCATCAAGGACGTCTCGACGCACATGATGTCCTCGTCGCTGTGCGGCCTGGGCCAGCGCACGCCCGGCCCGGTGCTGGCGGCGTTGCGGTTCTTCGAGGACGAGTTCATCACGCACATCGACGAGAAGCTGTGCCCGGCGGGCCAGTGCCGGGCCTTGGTGCGGGCCCGCTGTGTCAACTCGTGTCCCGCCAACGTGGATACGCCCGCCTACCTGGCCCTGGTCGCCCAAGGCCGCTATGCCGAAGGGCTGGCCATCCATCGCCGCCGCAATCCGTTCGCACTGGTCTGCGGCCGCGCCTGCCCGGCGTTCTGCGAAAGCAAGTGCCGCCGCGGCGAGATCGACGAACCGGTGGCGATCCGACTGGTCAAACGTTTCATGGCGGACCACGAGTTCGAGAAGCCCTGGACGCCCGAACCGATCGGCAGCGAGGCCGAACGAGCGGCGGCGGCAGAGAAGAAAATTGCCGTGGTCGGGGCCGGACCCGCCGGCTTGACCGCCGCTCTGCGATTGGCTCAACGCGGGTACCAGGTCGCCGTCTTCGAGAAGTACCCTGTGGCGGGCGGCATGATGGCTTGGGCGATTCCCGAATACCGGCTGCCGCGCGGACCGCTGCTGGCCGAGATTGAAAACGTCCGCCGCGCGGGAGTCGACATCCGCTGTAACATGGCGTTGGGACGCGATTTCGGCCTGGACGATCTGTTGGGCCGGCAAGGGTACGGCGCGGTGCTGCTGGCCATCGGCGCGCACCGCAGCCGCCGCTTGGGCGTCGCGGGCGACGACAAGCAGGGCGTGATCGACGGCGTGGAATTCCTCAGCCGCGTGGCGGGCGAGGCGACGATGCGCGCCGCCGGATTGCCTGCGGACGCACCTCTGCCGGACGTGTGCGGCAAGCGTGTGGCGGTCGTGGGCGGTGGCGACGTGGCCATCGACGTGGCCCGTTCGTCGCTGCGCATGGGGGCCCGCGAAGTCCACGTGATCTATCGCCGGGCGGGCGATGACATGCCGGCGGCGCATCTGCCGGAAGAGATCGAAGCGGCGCGGCAGGAAGGCATCCGCTTCCATACGCTGGTCAACCCCGCCGAGGTGTTGGGCAACGGGGCCGTGTCGGGCGTCCGCCTGCAGCAGCAGCGACTGGCCGAGTTTGACGACAGCGCCCGCCGCCGGCCGGTGCCGCTGGGCGCGGACTCATACGTGTTGAACGTCGAGGTCCTGATCCCCGCCATCGGCCAGGTGCCCGATGTGTCGTGGCTGCACGGCACGGAGATCGCGCGCCACCGCGGCGATACCTTCGTCGTCGACGAGGCGTACGCCACGACGCGTCCGGGAGTGTTCGCCGCGGGCGACGCGGTGACCGGCCCGGCGACGATCGTCGAGGCCGTCGCGCAAGGCAACCTGGTCGCCGCGGCGATCGATCATTGGCTGAAAACCGGCCAGTTGGTCAAACCGCACCTGGAAGCCGAGCGCGAAGATGTCCCGCAGGTTTACGACTTGGCGGCGTATGCCGAGCATCATCGGCCCGCCACGCCGAGGCTGCCTGTGGAGCAGCGGGACGGCAACTTCCGCGAAGTGGAGACGGGCTTCGGCGAGTTTTCGGCCCAGGAGGAAGCTCGCCGCTGCCTGCGCTGCGACCTGGAGTGGCTGGACGTAATGAAACTGCCCCGGCCGCAACAAGGATGAGGCATGAAGGACGTCGGCCGTTTTTCCGTCCACTGACGACTGACCACTGACCACTGACCCATGCATGAGGCCCCTATGATCCCCCCCGGCGTCGTGAATATCACGATCAACGGCCGCCAGATCCATGCGCGGGCCGGCCAGACTGTATTGGAGGCCGCGGCAGCGGCGGGCATCGACATTCCCGCCCTGTGCCACCATCCGGCCTTGCCGCCCGCAGGCGCTTGCCGAGTTTGTTTGGTGGAGATTAAGGATCAGCGCACGCTCCAGCCCGCTTGCACGTTTCCGATTTTCGACGGCATGGTGGTCCAGACGGAGACGGAACGCGTCGTGGCTGCGCGGGTTTTCGCGTTGCAGATGATCTTCTCCGAGCGCTCGCACTATTGCATGTTTTGCCCGGCCAGCGGCAGCGACAACAACACGGATTGCGAGTTACAGAAGCTGGCCTATCGCTACGGATTGACCTGCTGGGAGCATGTTCCGAATTATCAGAAGCATTGGCCGGTCGACGCCAGCGGCAAGTACTTTGTCATGGACCACAGCCGGTGCATCCTCTGCCGGCGGTGCGTGCGGGCGTGCGCCGAGATCTCTGCCAACCATACGTTGGGCGTCCACCAGCGGGGCGCGCGAACCATGATCGGCGCCGACGACGACCAGCTGTTGGGGCAATCGACGTGCGTGTCCTGCGGCAGTTGCCTGCAAGTCTGTCCGACGGGAGCGTTGATGGACCGCCGCAGCTCGTTCCTGGGCCATGAGACGGACGTGCAGCGCATCAAGACGACCTGCCTGGGGTGCTCCGTCGGTTGCGCCATCGAGTGCTTGACTCGCGACAACATCCTGCTGCGGATCGAAGGCGATTGGACGGGCCACAACGGCGGCTTGCTGTGCTCCGCGGGACGGTTTGACGCGGTCGACTCGAAGCCGCCGCGAATCAGGGTGCCGCTGGTCCGCACCGGCGGAGAACTACGTCCTGCCTCCTGGGGCGAAGCCTTGGAACTGACGGCCCGCCGCCTGCGGGAGACCCGCAATGTGGCCGGCCTGATTTCGCCGCGCACCATCAACGAAGGTCTGGTGGCGTTCAGTTGCTTCTTTAACGAGGTCCTCAACAGCGACGAGGTGGCTCTGCTGCACGGCGAAGTCCCGCCGGAGGTGGGCGAGCCGGCGTCGATCGCGAATATCAACGACGCCGATTGCCTGGTGGTCGTCGGCGGCGACTTGCTGAAGAACCAGAAAGTCGTGGGTTACCTGACCAGGCGGGCCGTCGATCGCGGAGCGCAGTTGGTGATTGTGAACGACGCCCGGACAGACCTGGATGCGTATGCCCAGCAGCGAATGAAGCTGAACGCGATCGCCCACACCGGAGCGTCGCCGTTCGAGCGCCTGCGGTACACGTACCATTTGCGGCTGGAGGGGATCTCGAGGCTCAAATCGGCGGTGGATTCCGCTCAGCACCCCGTGGTGATGTACGGGCCGAACTTGAGCATCGCGGTGTACGCGGCGTTGCGAGGTCTGCCTCGCAAGGCGCGCTTTCTGCCGTTGATCGAAGGCGCGAACGCGGCCGGCGCCGCGCGGCTGGGCCTGACCGCCCGCGCCGTCCAAGGCGACGCCTTGTTCGTGCTGGCGGGCGACGAACTGCCCAACGGCAAGCCGCTGCCAAAGGCCGAGTTCACGGTGATCCAGTCCGCCTACCGCACGGATTGGACCGATGCCGCGGACGTGGTGCTGCCTGCGCGGACATGGACCGAGAAACGAGGCAGCCTGGTGAATTTAGAGGGCCGCGAACTGCCCGTGGTCCCGCTGACCGAAGCGCCGCCGGACATTCATCCCGACTGGGTAACGCTGGCCACGTTGTCGTCGCTGATGGGCCACGCAGTGCTGTTCGGGTCGATGGCGGACGTGCAGCGGTCGTTGTAGATGGAGTGCACGATGAGCGAAAAAGTTACCGTGGCTTCGGACTGGCTGGCGGGTTGCGCCGGCTGCCACATGTCGCTGCTGGACATCGATGAGCGGATCGTCCAGTTGCTGGAGCGAGTGCGGCTGCGCTCGACGCCCATCACCGACTTGAAGCACCCGGACGAAGGCGGCGTCGACGTGGGGATTCTGGAGGGCGCCGTGGCCAACTCGTCGACCGAGGAGGTCGCCCGGCGGATGCGCAGCCGTTGCAAGACGCTGATCGCCCTGGGCGATTGCGCGGTGTTCGGGGGCATCCCGGCCATGCGAAACGCGGTGACCGCGGCGGTCGCTCTGCGGCGGGCTTACATCGAAAGCGAGAGCACGGTGGACGGCATGGTGCCCCAGCACGAGGATCTGGCCGTGATGCAGGACGTGCGCCCGGTGGACCAGGTCGTCCCGGTCGACGTCTACCTGCCCGGCTGCCCGCCCTCGGCGGACGCCATCTTCTACGTGTTGAGCGAACTGGTCGAAGGCCGGCAGCCCAAGGTGCGCGGCAAGTACCTGGATTGGCATTGAGGTTTGTTTATGGTGCAAAAAGTCGTCATTGAACCGGTGACTCGGATCGAAGGGCACGCCAAGGTTGTGGTACACCTGGGCGACGATAGCCAGGTCGAGCGGGCTTTTTTCATCGTGAACGAATTTCGCGGCTTCGAGAAATTCTGTGAAGGCCGCATGTTCTTTGAAATGCCGCAGATCACGGAGCGGATTTGCGGCATCTGCCCGGTCAGCCATCACCTGGTCTCGGTCAAGGCCTGCGACCAGATCTTGGGCGTCGAGGCGCCGCGTCCGGCGCAGTTGCTGCGCGAGCTGATGCACATGGGCCAGGTGATCCAATCGCACTCGATGCACTTCTTTGAATTGGCCGGCCCGGATTTGTTGCTGGGTTTCGATGCGGATCCCGCGATCCGGAACGTGGCGGGTCTGTACGCGGCCAACCCGGAATTGGTGGTCAAGGCGATCAAGCTGCGGAAGTTCGGCCAGTCCCTGATCTCCACACTGGGCGACCGCCGCATCCATCCCAACTTTGCCGTCCCCGGCGGTGTGAACCAAGCCCTGGATGCCGAAGACCGCGACGCCCTGCTGGCCGAAATCGACACGATGATCGGTTACGTCCAGGAAGCCCTGACGATCATCAAGGACTGGACGGACCACAACCGTACTTTGCTGGAAGAGTTCGCCTCGTTCCCGTCGGGCTACATGGGGTTGGTCAGCCCGGACAACGCCGTGGAGTTGTACGACGGCCAGCTGCGGCACGTGGACGAGCAGCGCCGGGAACTGCACCGTTTCGACGGGGGCGAGTACTTGAACCACATCGCGGAGCACGTGGAACCGTGGAGCTACCTGAAGTTCCCCTATTTCAGGACCGGCGGATATCCTGGCGGCGTGTACCGTGTCGGGCCGCTGGGGCGATTGAACGCGGCCGACAAGATGGCCACTCCCCTGGCGCAGCAAGAGTACGAGATCTACCATCAGATCCGCGGCGGCCAAGTCATCGAGGGCACGCTGTACTACCACTACGCCCGGCTGGTCGAAGACTTGTACGCCGTCGAACGAGCGCGGCAGATCCTGGAAGATCGGGAGGTGCTGTCCAGGGAGATCCTCTGCACCGGGCGGGTCACGAACCAGGAAGGCGTGGGAGTGCTCGAAGCCCCGCGCGGCACGCTGTTCCATCACTACTGGGTCGACGAAAACGGCCAGTTGGAGAGAGTCAACTTGATCGTGGCGACCGGCAACAACAACCATGCCATGAGCCGTGCGGTGGAGGAGGTCGCCAAACGGTACGTCGACGGCGCGAACATCAAGGAAGGGGCCTTGAACCGCATCGAGGCGGCGATTCGGGCCTACGACCCGTGCCTCTCGTGCTCGACCCACGCCTGGGGCCAAATGCCGCTGGAATTGGTGATCCTGGACTCCCAACGCCGCGAAGTCCGGCGTATCATGCCTGCCCCGGCCGCCAAGGCAGTAGGGAAGAGATGAAGAAGAAGATTAGGTGAAAGGTCAGGGCTTTAGTTTCCGGCGCAGTCGGTCAAGTTCATTCCCCCCCGCCATCAGCCTGCCGAACTCGCCGAAACCGGCGACCGGGCATCTCCTTGGCTTGCCGGAAACCGCTCGATGTCTTAGCTTGTATCCGTGTCTGGAAAGAATTTCTGTGGCATGGGAAAGGCGACACCGATGGAATTGCTCGACTGGATCGTGATTGCGGGCTATTTCGCGCTGCTGTTGGGGCTCGCTTGGTGGGTCATCCTCAAGGGCAAGGACACCGCCGACGACTACTTCCTGGCCGGCCGGAACCTGGGTTGGTTCATTGTCGGGGCCTCGATCTTCGCCTCGAACATCGGCTCCGAGCACCTGGTCGGCTTGGCCGGCTCGGGGTGTACGGACGGCGTGGCGATGGCGCACTACGAGCTGCACGCCTGGTGCTTGCTGGTGTTGGGCTGGGTGATGGTCCCCTTCTACACCCGCTCGATGGTCTTCACCATGCCGGAGTTCTTGGAGAAGCGGTTCAATGCCACGGCGCGGTGGGTGTTGTCGATCATCTCGCTGGTGGCCTACGTGTTGACGAAGATCGCCGTGGGCATCTTTGCCGGCGGGGTCGTCTTTGCCACCTTGTTGCCCGAACTGGAATTGGATCTGGGATTCGCGATCTTCAACAGCTTCTGGATTGGGTCGGTGGCGGTGATCGTCCTGACGGGCCTGTACACCGTGCTGGGCGGATTGCGTGCCGTCGCCTACACCGAGGCGCTGCAGACGTTCATTCTGGTCGCGGGCTCGGTGCTGGTGACCATCTTCGGTTTACGGGCGCTGGGCGACTGGGACCAGTTGCAGGCCGTCTGCGGCCCGGAGATGTTCAATCTGTGGAAGCCGCTGGTGCCGGCGGGCATGGAGGGCACGTGGGAGCCGGTCAAGGAATCGGGGCGGATCGCCTGGTACTTCAACGGCAACTATCCCTGGCTGGGCATGCTGTTCTGTGCGCCGATCATCGGCTTGTGGTACTGGTGTACGGACCAGTACATCGTCCAGCGGGCGTTGGGCGCGCCGAGCGAGCGGGAGGCCCGCCGCGGCAGCATCTTTGCCGCGTTTCTCAAGCTGCTGCCCGTCTTTATCTTCATCATCCCGGGCATGATCTGCTTTGCCCTGGCCAAGAGCGGGCAGGTGGAGGCCTTGCAGGGCTTGTTGGACGAGAACGGCAAGGCGGTGGCGGACAAGTGCCAAGCGGCTTTCCCGCTGATGGTCAAGCACGTGCTGCCGCCGGGCGTCCGCGGCGCCGTGGTCGCGGGACTGCTGGCGGCGCTGATGAGTTCGCTGGCCGGCGTGTTCAACGCCAGTTCGACGCTGTTTACGATGGACCTGTACCAGAAGCTCCGTCCGGGCGTTTCGCAGCACCAATTGGTGTGGATGGGGCGAGTCGCGACGACGGCGATGGTGGTGATCGGCCTGTTGTGGATTCCCGTGATTCAAGGCGCCCGCGGACTGTACGACTACTTGCAAGGCGTGCAAGGCTATCTGGCCCCGCCAATTTTCGTCGTCTTCTTCCTGGGCGTGTTCAACAAGCGGCTGAACGGCAAAGGATGTCTGGCGGCGCTGATTGTAGGGTTTGCGCTGGGGGTCTTCCGCCTGGCCGTCGATACGCCGGTGACGTTGCGGCTGGCCGGATTCGAGCAAGGCTACCCGCAAGGTTCGTTCCTGTGGATCGTCAACAACCTATACTTCCAGTACTACAGCGTGTTCATTTTCCTGGTTTGTTCGGTGGTGATGGTCCTGGTCAGCTATGCCACAGCGCCGCCTTCCTTGGAGAGGATCCAAGGCTTGACGTTCGGCACGATCACTGCTGAAGACCGGGCGCGGTCGCGGAGCAGCTGGGGCTGGGGCGAGGTCGCCGCGTCGGCCGCCGTGCTGGCGGCGATCCTGGCGGCCTACCTGTATTTCCGGGGGTAGCATGCAACTCGAAAAGGCAACTTCCCATTCCGGTGAAGCCGGCCTGGCGGGCTGGATCTCCAGCAACGACGTAACCTTGTTCACCGTGGTCATGGTCGTGGTGGTGGCGGTGTTCCTGCAGGCCAACCTGATCAAGCGCGCCAGGCTGAACGCGGAACTGGAAGGGGAGAAACTTTCGCTGACCGATCAGAACCGCCGCGTGCAGGAAGAAATCCGCCGCGTGTCGGCCGATCTGGCCGCCATCAATTCGCAGTTGGCGGACACCCGCAAGGCGCTGGAAACGACCCAGCGCGAACGCCAGTCCCTGGAAGAAGTCCGCAAGCAGCTCGACGCGGAGCTGGCGGCGAAAAAGCAGGATTTGCAGCAGCGGTCGGACGAGTTGGCCAAGCTGAATGCCGCCAAGGTCACGGTCGAAGCGCAGCTGGCTCAATTGCTCAAAGACAAAGGCGATCAGGAGACGCAGTTCTCCCAGGCCAAGACGAAGCTCGAGGCGGACCTCGCCAGCCTGGCCGCCCAGCTGCAACAACGGCAGAAGGAACGTGACGACCTGCAAAAATCGCGCGAAGACCTGCAAAAAGAACGCGACCTGCTGGACCAGCAAGCCCAGGCCCTCGCCCAGCGCGTGGCGAAACTGGAACAGCAACTGGGCACGAGCGAAAAGAGCCTCGCCGAACTGAAGCAAACGAACGAGGCCAAGACGAAGAGTCTGGAAGAGTTGCTGGCGCAGGCGCTGGAACGTCAAAAGGCGGACCAGTCCGCTTCCGCCCAGCAGCTGCAAGCGACGGTGACGCGGGCGGAGCAAGCCGAGGCGCAGGCCAAGGAGGCGGCCGCCACGCGCGACGACTACCTGGACCGCCTCCGCCGAGCCGCCGTCTACGTGCGCGACATCGACGAAAAGAAGAGCCACCTGGCCCTGCAGGTCGAAGCGCTGAAAACCCAGCTGGCCAACGCCCTGGATGATCTGCAGGCCGCCCAGTCGCAATTGCAGCACCAGCGCAGCCGCGAAGCGTCCATCAATCGTGAACTGGTCGGCCTGCGCGGCGGGCTGAAGCGAGTCGCTATCCTGTTCGATGCCTCCGGCAGCATGACCCAGGGCGGGCGCTGGGACGAGGTGCAGCGGATCGCGCTCACCTGGCTGGATCACCTGGAAGTGGACGAGTGCGTGCTGATCGTCTTCTCGTCCGGCGTGGCGGCGTTTCCCACCGACGGATCGCTGCTGCGGATCAGCGGCCCCGAAGGCCCCGCCAACCGCGCTCGCCTGCTGGAGTACTTGAGGTCCGTCAAGCCCGAAGGCTGGACGAACACGCTGCCCGCCATGCAGTTGGCCTACCGCTATCCGGTCGACACCGTGATCCTGTTCTCCGACGGCGCGCCGACCTACGAGCAAGTCAACCGTTTCAACGCCGAGGCTGCCGAGCAGATCTACGCCCTCTGCCGCCAGCACGCCGACATCCCCGTCAACGCCATCGGGCTGGGCAACTACTTCGACCAGAACTTCTCCACCTTCCTCCGCACCATCGCCCAGCTGACCGGCGGCACGTTCGTGGGGCGATAGACCGAGGCGAAACGGGGGCAGGTTGACAGGGCCCCATTTCGGCCGCTGGGAAGCTCGCAGCCCGGCAGAGCCTGATCCGAAAACCAATTCTCCCACGGATGGCATGGCGATGCCACGTCCCAACCTAAGGTTGATCCGCCAAGCCGCGCTAACCCACGTCCGTGCGTTTGCGCCGCGGCGAGGCCGCCGGCGCCGCCGCGGGCGCGGAGGTCCGCGTCGCGTGGGGCGGGGGCGGGCCGGGCGAGGGGAGGTCGATGCCGTCGCCGAAGTACTTGGCGCGGGCCTCGGCGTGACTGAGCACCTCCGCGCGGGTGCCGTGGCACAGCACCTGGCCCTTGCTGATCACGTAGCTGCGGTCCGTGATCTGCAGCGTTTCCCGCACCTGGTGGTCGGTGATCAGGATGGAAATCCCCCGCGAACGCAGATCGCGGATGATCTCCTGGATGCTCTGAATCGTCACCGGGTCGATGCCGGTAAAGGGCTCGTCCAGCAAGATGATCTTGGGGTCCGAGACCAGACAGCGGGCGATCTCCAGTCGCCGCCGCTCGCCGCCGGACAGCGAGGCGGCTTGGGCCTTGCGCAGGTGCGTGATTTTGAACTGCTCCAACAACTGGTCGCACCGCGCCCGGCGGTCGGCACGGCTCATGCCCAGCAGTTCCATCATGGCCAGCAGGTTGTGCTGGACGCTCAGCTTGCGAAAGACGCTCGATTCCTGCGCCAAGTACCCCATGCCGCCGTCGCGGGCGCGCCGGTACATCGGCCAGTCGGTGACGTCCTGGCCGTTCAGGAACACCTTGCCCTCGTTGGGCTCGATCATCCCGCAGGTCATGCGAAAGCTGGTTGTCTTGCCGGCGCCGTTGGGGCCCAGCAGGCCGACGATCTCGCCGCCCTCGACGTGAAAATCGACTCCATCGACCACCCGCCGGCGGCCGTAGATCTTGACCAGGCCCTGCACTTCCAGAATTCTCTCGGCCCGTTCTGAAGCGACGCCGACGCCGGTTGTGGCGGCCTTCTTCTGTGCCTCCGGAATTCCCATGGCTTGACCTCCTTGCCTTGCGACCCGTGGATCAAGAACGCTTCCGTTTCGGTTTGCGGTCATCGCGCGGAGCGTGATGGCTGCTTAGCGAATCAGTCCCATGCGGCGGAAATTCGGCAGCATGGGAATCGGCCGTCGCCAGGCGTGCGGCCAGTAGATCAAGAGGGCTTTTCCCGTCAACAAATCGCGGCGCACGAACGGATCCGGATGCGGATGGTCCACGTGGCCGTACTGCGACCAAACTCGTGCATCGCGGCTTTGCGGGCTGTTGTCTCCGCAAGGAAAGAACTCGTCGTCGCCCAGTTGGAAACGGACGTCTTCGCGGCGGGCGTCGAACAGCGGCGTCGTGGCCCAGGACTTGGGATCGGCGAACACCCCCGCGATGTACTCATCGCGCGTGCCGGCGTACAAGAGATCGTCGTAGTCATCTTCTGCGGGAAACATCTTGTACGAGACGGCCACGTAGTAGACGTCGCGGAGCACGCGCAGGCGTTCGACCCGCAGCGCGACGCCCTCGGCGCCCAGTCCCGCGGGCTCCAGGTCCGCCGGGTCCTGCGGGCTCCACTTCGGTTTCACGTTCCACT
>Ga0302241_1002489_pt1 | contig 11016 bp, 9 predicted proteins | sample AAG_UR_Arg_MG_FD_193532 | JGI IMG/M metagenome (GOLD analysis project Ga0302241, IMG submission 193532) | Enriched activated sludge microbial communities from anaerobic digester in WTTP, New Holstein, Wisconsin, United States - AAG_UR_Arg | ecosystem: Engineered > Bioreactor > Anaerobic >...
TCCCGGATGGTTTTGAAATTCTCCAAGTATTTTATCTGCATCTTCTCTCTGTAATCCTGATGCCATAAGAGCAGGATATGTAAGCTGTAAATCCAATTCTCTATCCTCACCTATAGCTCTTATTCTGAATCTCCGGAGATTACGATGAACTTCAGAATTCTTTGTTAAAATAAAGGGGCCCGGCCCGACCATATCAATATATTCCCTGTTATTAAGTATAAAATTAAGTGTTTCTTTTGCATCTCTTTGTTCTTCTCCTGGAAAACCAAGGAAGAAAAATACCCATATCATAATACCTGATATCGAGGCATCCCGGACTACAGAAGGGGCAAGTTCTCTCTTATAACCTTTTTTCATTAAAGAAAGGACTCTTTCAGAATAAGACTCAAGACCGAATAAAAGTAAACGACATCCTCCTCTATATAGGACTTCAAAATAACTTCTATCCATAATCTCTTCAAAACGTATCTCCCCTGCCCACCGATAAGACTTCTTTCCATCTATAATCATAAGAGCAAGATCCCTCATAACAGCAGGAGGCATAGCATCATCTACAAAATAGAAATTTTTAGCTCCGTATGTTTCATGTAAAAAATTCATTTCCTGGAATATTACTTGAGGTTTCCTTGAACGAAATTTACTCCCCGAAAAATGATGTGAACAAAAAGCACATTTACCCCAGTAACATCCCCTGGAAGCAGACACAGGAAGATAAGCTCCGGGAGAATAATATTTATCCAGAGGAAGATCAGAAAAATCTGGATAAGGAAGATTATTTAAATCTTCATATAACTGTGGTTTATTACATAATATTTTCTTTTTCTCAGGATAGATAAGGGCGGGAACATTTTTCAGATTTCCCCCTTTTAATTCTTCTAAAAGTTTGAGAAGTCCTGTTTCTCCATCAAAAGGAAGATAAGAATCTACACAGGAGAACATACTCTTCTTATATCTCAAATAATCAGAGAGATGGCCAATCATACTTCCCCCCATACATATATGAATAAAAGGAAGATGTTTTTTTATGAGATATGCCAGGGTAAAAGCAGGGATTACCTGACTTTTCCATGCAACTGAAATACCCAGTATGTCAGGATTTTCTTTCTCTATATCCTTAATCTTTTCTTCAAAAAAACCATAAAAGAGATTATTTACACTGTCTTTTACAGCCTGAAATATCTCAGAAGAAGATGAAGTTCTGTAAGGAGCAAAGATAAAATCCTTTAAAGACCATCTGACACCTTTTAAAGTACTGGAAATATAAAAAAGAGCTTTTTCAAGTATTTCTATACTCTTATAATAATCTTCAGGTATAAAATAATCAACAGAGGAACGTAATTTCCTTTTTGCTTCTTCCAGAGGCATAAGAAATTCTGCCGGCAGAAATCTTTCACTCAGAAAATACTCATAAGCTTCCATATTAAAGTCTTTCACAAGAACGTCTATACCTTTATGCTTCAGATATGATTTAAGGAGAGGGATTGCAAGATGAGGCATAAAAGGTTGGCTTTGAGGTGGAAAAACAAGTATTATCTTCAATAATAAAACCTCTTTTCATAAAATAAGTGAATTTTCTACAATTTCCACTAAAATCCTGTTATACTTTTCTTTGAAAATAACACTATTGAAAAAATCATATAGATAATGCTATAATAATACATAAAACATAATATAGATAAACCCTTACTGAAAGGAATTATACATCATATGGAGGAAGTTTATAAAATTACCCTTACAGATAAAAGCTTTTTAGGAGTCCAAAAAAACACACCTCTTATAGAAATAGCAAAAATTATTTTTCCAAAACCCAAAAGACCAATTCTTGGCGCTCTGGTAGATAATAGTATAAATGATTTATGGGAAAAGCCAGACAGAGATTGCCATATAGAATTTATCGATATTACTCATCCTGATGGTGCTATGATTTATGTAAGGGGATTGTGTATGATATTAGCCAAAGCAAATTATGAGGTTTTCCCTAATAGAAAATTAAAAATACTCCATTCTATCTCTAAAGGTCTTTACTGCCGGTGGGACTGTGGAACCCCTATGAAAAGTTCTGATCTGGAAAGACTTCATAGAAGAATGAAAGAAATTACAATAAAAAATTCTCCCTTTATCGGAAAAATCCTTTCTAAAGAAGAAGCATTTAAAATCTTCGAAGCTATGGATAAAAAAGATAAAACAGCTCTTATAAAATTCCGTCAAAAGGATTCTATGAGAGTTTATTTCTGTGACGATTATCCTGATTATTTCTTCGGACGTCTTCCCCCTTCCACCGGTGTTGTAGATAAATTTGAAATTAAACTCTATCCTCCGGGACTTATACTTCGTTATCCGAACCATTACAGTCCTGATGAACTGGCGCCCTATGAACCACAACCCCAGCATGCCCGCATATATAAAGAATACAGAAAATGGGGAGAAATACTGGAAGTATGTGATCTGGCTACTTTAAATACCATAATAATGAATGGAAAAATCAGGGATCTTATCCTTGTAGCAGAAGCACTTCATGAAAAAAAGATTGCTGCCATAGCAGATGAAGTGGCAAAAAATATGGCCAGAATCAAAATAATACTTATAGCAGGGCCATCAAGTTCGGGAAAAACTACTTTTGCCCAGAGACTTATAGTACAGCTCAGGGTAAATGGAATGAAACCCATTGCTATATCTCTCGATGATTATTATCTGGATAATGATAAAACACCTGTTGATGAACATGGTAAAAGAGATTTTGATCATGTTAATGCCATTGATTTAGAACTTTTCAACAACCAGTTACAAAAATTGCTTGAAGGAGAAAAAGTAATAATTCCAAGATTTGATTTCGCAAAAGGCCGTAGAAGTGAACATCAAAAAGAAATTCAGTTAAACAGGAGAAATATCCTAATAGTAGAGGGAACCCATGGATTAAATCCGATTTTAAGCGAATCCATACACCCTGACAATAAATATAAAATATATGTAAGTCCTCTTACACAATTAAATATGGACAATCACAACAGGATACCTACAACTGAAAACAGAATAATAAGACGTATAGTAAGAGACAGTCAGTTCAGAAACTACTCTGCTCTTCAGACCATCCAGAACTGGCCAATGGTAAGAAGAGGTGAAGAACGTTTCATCTTCCCCTTCCAGGAAGAAGCAGATATTATATTTAATTCAGCCCTTATATATGAATTATCTGCTTTAAAAGACTTTGTAGAACCACTCCTGAAGGAGATACCACAAAACCTTCCCGAATATGCTGAAGCAAAACGTCTTTTAAGTTTCACCAGTAATTTCCTGAGTATTAAAACAGAAGGAATACCAGCAAATTCAATATTAAGAGAGTTTATTGGAAACACATGTTTTACCCATTAAAAGTCTTTTTTAGAAAATTAATTTTTCAGAAAAGGATGATGTAAAATGGATTTAAACGAATCTGAAAAAACACTGGCAAAAGAAACAGGTATTGAGGAAGATATTTTATTAATCCTCAAGAAAGAAAATGACAGTGAACTTAAAAAACTCGAAAGCCCTGAAATATATGACATTAAAGGTAATAAAATTAGAGAGTCTTTAGCTGGTATATATTTCAAATACAAAGATTATGAAAGTTCCAAAAGTCTGGTTTATAATCTCAGGAAAAAATTAGCTCCCTCTGGTTATATACCTTTTATATGTGAAATGGATTTTCTTTCAAATAAAAGAAACTGTAATATTGGTGTCTTCAGAGCAAAAGATATATTCGAGGTGATAAACCTCATGGAGACCAACGGAATAAATTATGAGGTCACAACTGAAGAAGTTATAGAGAGATTAAAATACTGGGAAGGACTATGTTCTTTTCAGGTAATCGGCATTCATCCTACCTGGCTTGATATAGATTTTATAACCCTCCCGGATGATCTAAAATCCTTTGCAGAAGATATATATGAATTCTGCCCTGACACACTGGATCAGGGCTACCTGGGGCCTCTTCTGGAAGAAGATTCAGACTGGGATGATTTTGATGAGGCCTTTGACAGTCAGACTACAGAAGACCTGGCAAACTTTCTGGAAAGAAATAGAGCTATATTTTTATGGTGGGATTAATGGACTATATTTTTGCTTCTTTTGTATCGAGGTTTATTGACAAATACTTCCTCTACCTCATCAGGACTAATATTATGCTTCCACCACAATTTGTATATTACTTCTCTCAACCAGATAATACCGGTAATTTTCATAAGAATTAAAAAATCGCTTTAAACTTCTCTATAAAAATGCTCAATCTCTTCTTAATTATAGCAGAAAAGATTAATTTTAACAATTTCATACACTCTTAATCTCCTTGGTACCGCAACAGGTAAGTTAGTATCCATCTCACAAGTCTGTCTCTGTCCGGGCTCTTACGCAAAATCTATGATCCTGTTACAATGAAATCTGTTATTACAGAATATACAGTTTTATATTTATTTAAGTTATAATTTTCTCCTTTGACAGCATATCTTTTGCTCCAGAGCCCGGACAGGGACAGGTGTATATGTTTTTGGATACTTTTTTATCTGTTGCGGTACTTAGTATCTATACCCGTAATTAAAAAGGGAGAAATGAGGATTAAAAGGACAACTTTTCAAAAAAGCTTATGCATATATTCATTATACAGAGATATTCCATTAACTCCCTTCAGGTGATATAATTAAAAAATCATCCTGAAGGGAGTTAAAAAGATGTTTAAAAAATTTATACTGGCCATAACAGTCCTGGTAATTTTATTTATACTTTCCTCCTGCAGTAACAGGGCACAGAATATTAAAGCAGCAGAACAATTACATCAAAAAGCATGGAATCTTGTGGAAGAGCAAAAATATGATGATGCCCTCGGGTGTTTTGATAGAGCCCTTGAACTGGACCCTGCCAATGGAAAAATATGGTTCAATAAAGGTAATACCTTTGTATATCAGAAAAAATATAAAGAAGCTCTGGAATGTTTTGATAAAGCTATAGCATTGGAACCGGATAATAATTATTTCAAAATCAACAGAGAAATGATTTCAGCTTACATAGCAAAGGATCCGAATAATACAGAGAAAAAGTGATAGAATGAGTAATACTTTAATACTGGTTATCGGTATGATAGGGTCTATTTATGCTCTTGTCCAGAAATATTACCCGCCTTTTTAAGTCCTGAAAGAGACTATTTCTCTTTCACTGTTCACTTGCTATTCTCAATTCCTCTAAATAACTCCCATAGTAAGTATATCAAGGGATCTATTCCGTTTAATTCTTTCTTTTAATTCTTCATCCTTCGGATAGAGACGGAGAGCTCTACGATAATTACGAATAGCTCCTTTATAATTCTTCTTTTTCTCACAGATAAGTCCTCTGTAAACATAAAGGGCAGGATAATCGGGATATTCCTGTTCAATTTCGAGAAGAAGTTTTTCAGCTGTAATAAAATCACCTGTTTTTATATAAAAAAGAGCACTTTCTGCCTTTATAGTTAAACTGTGAGGTGCAATTAAAAGAGCTTCCTTATATTTTAATAAAGCAGAAGGAATATCATCAGCTAATTCTCTTGCTTTTTCAAGAATAGAATTAGCTCTCTTTTCATCCTCTAAAAAATTCTTTATCTCTCTTACTTTAAAAGAAAGACAGGAGCTCTGGCAGATCCTGGAAAGTCTGTATTTGCATTTTTCACATTTCTCCGGCCATATATGCCATTTATAATGATCAAAGGAAGACTTGAAAAAATTAGTAAGCTCTCTTAAATTAGGAAAATCTTCAAGTTTAACATTTCCATAGCTGGAAATGGCAAAACAACGCCATACGGTAAGATCAGGCCCTACATCAATAGCAGGGTTACATAAACCACCTTTTGCCATATGAGGAAAAGTCTTTATAAGTTTTCCATAATCAGAATCTCTAAATGTACAGAGTGGGACAAAACAATCCAGACGGGACTGAACACCCATATCTGCAAACCTGAGCAGAAATTCAGTAAGCCTATTACCCATTTTCTGGTAATCTTCAAAAGGAACATGGAGGTTTTGGTAGGAATGCATCGGTACAGCAATTGTCCAGCGGAGATTTTTTATTTTATAATAATCCAGCAGATCCAGTATAAATTCATACTCAAAATCTGTCTTATATACATTATATCCAAGGGTTATATCTACACCCAGAGAAATCATATAATCCAGATTTTTTATAAAAATATCCCATTTACCATCTTTATAATCAGAAGGATGATTGGTATTTAATACTACATTTATTTTTTCATTGGCAAGTAAATAAGCAAGGGATCTATCAAAAATGCCACCGCTGAAAACAACTATAGCATCAAAGTCATCATCTCCTGAGACTATATTAATAAATTCGGCAATTTGGGAATGAAGCATAGGTTCACCACCCAGTAATTTAACAAGACGGCTTTTAGATATTCTTAAAAAATCCAGAACCTTTTTATAATTTTCCAGGGGCATCTGATTGAGTTTACTGTCTTCTTCAAGTTTTTGTTTTGCAAAACAGTAAGGACAGGTATTACTGCATTTATCTGTTAAAAGTATGTTCATCATAAATTGTGAAAGGTGAAAGATGAAAGGTGGCCATAATTTACTATAAATATGGTACTTCAGGTAATCTTTTCACTTTTCACTTCTTTTCTCCTCACTTTCGTACATAAAAATAGCCCTGAGGGCTATTTATTTTATAGAAAATATATAAAACCTTTAATTTCCTGTTAATAAATTAATTTCTTTATTATTATTTTTCGGATAAAAAACAGCCTTTGTAAAACTCCACTTTCCACCATTTTTTGTAAGCTCTGTTTCAAGTATACCCTGTCCTTTTTCTCCTGTAACAGAAATACTCAGTTTTGCATCACCGGTAGAACCACTAACATTTACACTGCCCGAGGGAAACCAGCCGTAAGACTTTATATTACCGATTTCTTCTCTGACGTGGGGGCTTTTTTCAAGTATTTCCAGAGACATTTTATAAGCTTCCGAATTTTTAATGGCCCCCATTACACCACCTATGATACCTCCGGCAAAAAGAACAATACAGAGAGAAACCAGAATACTGATTACAGTTAAACATCCGCAACCAATTAATATCCATTTTATATAACCTGGTTTCTCTCTATCCATTTTATATAAACCTTACTTGAGCTCTATCTCGCAGGGAGTTGTAAATTGCGGTACAGGTGCTTTCTTTAAGGATGAAGCCATAGCATGAGCGCCCATAGCACCACCCACTAAAGCCCCCACAGTAGAGCCTCCGGGGCCAAACATAAGTCCTATGGAAAAGGCCATAGGAATTGCCATAGCTGTAGCTCCAAGAGCTACCTTATGCCATTTTTTTAATTTAACCTTCTTAAGATGGGGATCCACAGTCTTTGTCATATAACCATCTATATCATCATTAAGGTTTCGAATACCCTGCTTAAATCTCGGGCCTATTACTGCCCCTGCAGATCCTACAAGGGCACCCTTAAGGGCTCCGATTAAAATACCAGAAGATCCTCCTATGGCACCTGTAGCTCCACCAATAACAGCTCCTGCTGCGGCTCCAAGAACTCCTCTTCCAAGATCATCAACAGCTCTTCCTCCTATACCTCCTGCGACTCCACCTATAAGAGCTCCTGCAGGGCCAAGAACAAGTCCCCCTATAACTCCTCCTCCGAAAGTGCCGTCTTTTACAGAAGCTTTACTATTTCCCCAGAGAGTACCTATAGCACCACTAAAGGTTCCTGCGATACCAAAACTTACAGCACCAGAAGGGCCTCCTACGATAGCTCCCATAGCTGCACCTGTAACTGCACCTACAACCGAACCTGCAGCAAGACCACCGGCAAAATTTATTTTATCACTTACAATTGTTCCTGCCAGTCCGCCAATTACACCTGCAGGAACACCATAAATTCCTGAGGAAAAATAACTACTCAGACCACCACTTACAGTAGCTCCTAACAAAGAAATCTTACCATTTCCTGTTGTATCCTTTAACACAATTTCTTTCTGAGTCTCTATGGCTTTAAATCTGGGCTTTGTATACTCATCTACCTTTTTAACAGAACTTTCAAATTTATCTACAACCTGTCTTATAAGACCAGATTTTTCATCTTCATTTGATTTAACAGTTACAGGTTTTACATTGGAAGTTCCGGAAGCAAGTATTTGCATTATTTTTTCTCTCCCGTATCACCGAAAGTAGAAATCATACGAAAAGCTATACCACCAAGGAGACCTGTCACAGTACCCAGGGCGCATCCCATAAGAGTTCCTCCCAGTTTACCATAGGTCTTACTGGTAATAGTCTCTGTTTTAGATGTCATAACTGGTTTTCCATTATTATCTAAAACAGGAGCTTCTCTGTAAACATTTTCCCATCCTCTAGGAGCATAATCGTGGTCATGTTGAATAGGGCCACGATCCCATCCAGACCAGTCATTTTGATACCAATCTTTTGGGATCTCACCAAGATTACGATTTTCTGTAACAGGTACAGGATAGGTTCTTGTAATTACAACCTCCTTTGATTCCTGAAGAGCACCTGCCAGATAACCTCCTGCACCTCCCACTACACCACCTATAGCAGCACCGTGGAGAGCACATTTTCCTGCAGGAGTCATATTCTCATAGGTACCCACTATATGTTCTTTATAAAAACTCTTTACATTATCAGAAAATCTCTGAAGAAAATTTTTCTCTTCAGGTTTCTGATTTCCCTTTATATCCACACTGTCTTTAGTAGTTTCAGGGGCACTCTTATCATTCTGTTTCTTAACAGTACCTGTTTGCCCGTATGTATCAACTTTTCGATTTCCAAGACCTTCTATCATACTGTTGCCTCCTTCCCTTCATTTTTATGCTGACGCACAAGCTTGAAGATATGAGAACATACTGCACCGATTATTCCACCGCCTACAGCGCCTGTACCAAGACCTATAAGGGCACCACTTAAGGGACCTATAGAATTTTCATGAACCAGATGTGGTGTCTGCCACTGTCCTACTTTTGTCCACTGAATATTGGGATCATTTCTATGCCAGTAGCCATCATGTTCATAGGTATAGTAGGTATAACATCTCTCTTCTGTCGTATAATAAGTATAAGAAGTGCCATCACTATTGTAATCGGTATGAGATACTGTTTCATAATAGTAATAATGATGAGCTTCTGTATGACCATCTTCTATATCTCTATGAGTCCAGCCCTGTAGTTCTGGATCCTTTATATCATGAGTCTGCCAGGTCTCTGAAACCTTATCTTTTATGGAATTCTCATAGCCCAGGGCATAACCGGCTACTGTACCTATAACACCTCCCCCTGTAGCACCGATAATCATCATCTTATTCATCTGAGCTTTTGTTTTCTTATCCGGTTCATCACCTATGATATGTTTACCAATCCATTCCCTTACCTTGTTACCGGTTTCTTTCATGGTTTCTATAAAGTCCGAACCTTTACTTGAAGAGGTATCCACTTTATCTTTAACTTCCAGATCTTTTTTAATCTTCTCTTCAGTTTTCACTTTCGATGTAACTAAAGAGGATCTTATATCAGTAGATTTAATATCCATATGTGTCTCCTTTCTCTTAATTATATAAAACTATTCTAAATATTATTCTAAAGTAAAACAGTTTAAAAAACAACATTTTATTGTTAACAAAATGTTAACTTTAAATAAGAAAATTTCAAAAAAATTCCTGATTAAGCAGGTAATAAGCTTATTTTAAAGAACATATAAATAGTAGATTTTTAAATAAAGAAGGTGAGAACTTGCGATTTACTAAAGAAGGAGATAATTTTAAAGAAAACCTCCGTGAAAAAGTGGAAAAAATAAGTAATGTAAATCTCTCTTCCTGTTATCAATGCGGTAAATGCTCAGCAGGATGCCCTATGGCTGAGTCTATGGATATAACTCCCAATCAGATAATGAGATTACTCAACTTAGGAGACTTTGATACTGTATTTAACTGTAAAGCCATCTGGGATTGCATATCCTGTGAGATCTGTACTACAAGATGTCCCAGAGAATTAGATCCTGCAGCAGTTATGGATGCTCTGAGGATACTTTCAAAAGCAAAAGGTTATAAAGGATCAAGAAACTCAGTGGAAAAGTTTAACAAAATATTTTTATACTGTGTCCAGATGTTTGGAAGACTTTATGAACCGGGTCTCGTAGGTGGATTTAATATGTATAATGTAACTCCCTTTAAAGATGTTTTTGACCTTGCTCCTGCAATGTTCTTCAAGGGTAAATTAAAGCCCTGGAATTTTCCACATATTGAAGATATTGAAGAGGTAAAAGTAATGATAGAAAAATGCAACAAATACGCAGAAGAAGAAAGGACTCAAAAGAAATGAAATATGCATATTTCCCCGGATGTTCTTTACATTCTACTGCTTTAGAATATGGAGAATCTACAAAAGAGATCTGCAGAAAAATCGGTATAGAGCTTCAGGAGATAAAAGACTGGAACTGTTGCGGAGCCACACCTGCACATCAGACAAATAGATATCTTGCCACAGCTCTCCCTCTCAGGAATATTGCAAAAGCTGAGAAGATGGGTATGGATATGGTTATACCCTGTGCTGCCTGTTTCTCCAGATCAAAATTTGCCCAGTATGCAGTAGAAAAAGACGATGAATTCAGAAAAAAAATAATAGATGCCGTGGGGTTACCCTATGAAGGCAAGATAAAAATAAAACATCTCCTGCAGGTTATTGCAGAAGATTTAGGTCTTGAGGCCATAAAGAAAAAGGTAATAAAACCCCTGACAGGTCTTAATGTAGCATGTTACTACGGATGTCTCCTTGTAAGACCTCCTGAAGTAACTCATTTCGAGGATGCAGAAGAACCGCAGATAATGGAAAATCTGGTTAAAGCAATGGGAGCCGAAGCAGTTGACTGGGCCTTTAAGACCGAATGTTGTGGAGCAAGTTTTGCTATAAGCAATGCTGAAGCTATGATGAGACTTACTGGCAGAGTTATAGGAGATGCCATACTGAATGATTGTGACTGTATTATGGTAGCCTG
>Ga0302241_1002500_pt1 | contig 10950 bp, 8 predicted proteins | sample AAG_UR_Arg_MG_FD_193532 | JGI IMG/M metagenome (GOLD analysis project Ga0302241, IMG submission 193532) | Enriched activated sludge microbial communities from anaerobic digester in WTTP, New Holstein, Wisconsin, United States - AAG_UR_Arg | ecosystem: Engineered > Bioreactor > Anaerobic >...
CCTCCTGCTAGAAAATAAGGATTGGTCATTCCTTTTTCTGCCAGATCAAATAAATGCTCCAAACTTCTAATTCTTATCACAGAAAATCTTCTCACTCTCATCCTCCTCCTTATTACCTCTCTTTTGCTGCTTTCTCTATAGCAGAAACTATTTTTGAATATCCGGTACAGCGACAAAGATTACCGGAAATTCCCCATTTTATCTCTTCTTCCGAAGGATGGGGATTTTCATCCAGAAGAGCTTTTGCAGACATAATCATTCCCGGTATACAAAAACCGCACTGTACTGCTCCTTCTTCTATAAAGGCTTTCTGTATTGGATGTATCTCTTCGCCTTTACCAAGACCTTCTATAGTTATGATTTCCGCTTCTTCAAGTTGAGAGGCAATAACCAGACATGCATTTACAGCTTTTCCATTGAGTAGTACTGTACAGCTACCACATTCACCTTTTCCACAACCTTCTTTTGTCCCTGTAAGTTTGAGAATATTTCTCAATATTTCCAGTAAAGTCATGGAAGGATCTAATTTAATATGTTTTTTCTCACCATTCACAGTAAAATTAAGATTTATCAGGTCTGACATATATACTCCTTTCTGATCACTGAAGACACGAATTAAAGAATTTCACGGATTTTCATCTTCCTAATAATCTGTGTAGTCTGCTTAATCCGTGATCATTTTTCACTCTTCACTTCTTCTCACCTATCACTGAAAATAATCTCTCCGGTGTAACCGGTAATTCTTTCATCCTCACTCCTGTAGCATGAAACACTGCATTTACTATAGCAGGTGCAACACCTATAATAGGAAGTTCTCCAAATCCTTTTGCTCCATAGGGTCCATCTGGATAGATATGTTCAACTATAATTGGATCTATTACGGCAGTATCAACAGATGTGGGAATAATATAGGTCGAAAAATTGGGGTTTATCATTTTTCCGGATTTATCATACAGCAGATTTTCTATTAAAGCATAGCCTATTCCCTGTACTACTCCTCCCTGAATCTGTCCTTCCACCAGGGCAGGATTTATAGCTTTGCCAAGATCATGAGCAGCTGTTACCTTTAAAACTGTCACTATCCCTGTAGTCATATCCACTTCTACTTCTGCAACATTTGTCGAATAGACATAAGTAAAATAACACCAGCCCTGACCTGTTTCTTCATCAAAGGTTGTATATGGTGCAACAAACCATCCCTGTGTTGCAAGATGAACATCTCTTTTATATGCTTCTTCTATAACTGATTTAAATGTTAATTTAACAGAAGGATTCTGTTTAAAATATACCTCATCATTATCCCATACCAGAACCTCCCGGGGTATTTTAAGCATCTCTTCTGCCACTTTTCCAAGTCTTTCTTTCAACTGTCTACAGGCATCTCTTATAGCATTTCCAGACATCACAGTAGCTCTGGAAGCCACAGTGGGTCCACTATCAGGAACTCTCGTACTATCTACAGGAACTATATATATATCTTCATATTTTACACCAAGGGCATCTGCAGTAATCTGAGAAAGAACTGTTCTCATACCCTGTCCCATTTCCGTAGTTCCCACTGCAACATTTACTGAACTATCTCTGTTTATTTCCACATAGGCTCCTGATCTTTCGTACTTTCTTCCTCCTGCTCCCAGAGAAACTCCGTAAAAACAAGAGGAAACTCCAATTCCTCTCCTTTTATCACCTTTATCCTGTTCATATATAGATCTCTTTTGCTGCCATTCAGATTTGTCTACTGATTTTTCTATGGTTTCCAGAAGTCCTACACTTGTTTCCAGTTTCTGTCCCGTAGATGTTTCATCTCCCACGTTTACAGCATTAATTCTTCTTATCTCTGCAGGATCAATTTGAAGTTTGTCTGCCAGAATATCCATCTGACTTTCATGGGCAAAAATCACCTGTGGTTGTCCAAAACCTCTAAAAGCTCCGCAGTGAACCCTGTTTGTTGCCACTACATGGGAATCAACCCTGACATTCTCACACCTGTAAGGACCGGTAGCATGAATGAGGCCTCTCCACATAACAATAGGGCTCAAGGTAGAATAGGCTCCGCCGTCCAGGTAATAGGTTACTTCTATTGCCGTCAGAGTGCCATCTTTTCTGGCTCCTGTTTTATATTTTATAAGACTGGGATGGCGTTTAGAAGAAGTAAAAAAATCTTCTTCTCTTGTAAGAACCAGTTTTACCGGTCTACCTGTAAGATAAGCTAAAAGAGCAGCATTCCCGGCATAGAGTGAAGGTATATCTTCCTTACCTCCAAAACCTCCTCCTGTAACAGTCTGAACTATTCTTACCTTATTCAGGGGGATATTCAAAATATTTGCCACTCCCTCCTGAACATAAAAAGGACACTGCATAGAACCATAGACTGTTATTCCACCTTCATAGGCCGGAACTGCAAGCATACCATTGGTTTCCAGATAAGAATGTTCCTGATGAGGTGTTCTGTATTCATTTTCTATAATAATATCAGCTTCAGAAAAACCTCTTGCCACATCTCCTTTTCGTATTTTATAGGATTTATGAATATTTCCGTGAGGGTGAATCTTAGGAGCCTTCTCTTTTATACTCTCTTCTATGGATAAAACAGTTTCCAGTGGTTTATATTGAATATGGACAAGTTTTACTGCTTCTTCTGCCGCCTCAATCGTTTCTGCCGCAACATAGGCTACAGGTTCACCATAATATCTTACCACATCCTCTGCCAGAAAGGGCATGTCTTTTCTCACAATGGGAACAAGATTTTCTCCAGGTATATCTTTTGATGTAACAATTTTAACAACACCTTTCACACGCTCTGCTTTCGAAATATCAATAGATATTATTTTTCCATAAGTTTCTTTACTATATACACCTTTTGCAATTAACATATTGTCAAAATGCATGTCATCAACATACTGTGCCAGACCCAGCACTTTATCCAGAGCATCTTTTCTTTCCACACTTTTTCCTACAACACTCATAAAATACCTCCTTATTAAGTGGTGAGAGGTGATGCGTGATGCGTAACTTTAATTCTCATATCTCACGTCTTTTCACTTCTCACTTTTTTATTCCCCAAAAAGATCTGATTACACTCCACATATGATTAAAATATTCTACTGCCACAGAATCTTTACCTCTTTTCATACTCTTCTACCGTATCAAAATCCATAAATATTCCCGGATCATCTACGTTCCAGGTCATCACTTCTCCTGTATTAGCACGGACTACAGAACGTGCTCCTTCTTCATAAGGGGTATCCAGAAGGGATTGAAAAAATCTCCGGGGAAATATTACAGGATGGCCTCTTCTACATTTATAAACAGGTAAATGTATTAAATCTATTTTTTTAAATCCTTCTTTTACAAGTTTAACATAAGTAGATAATTTTACAAGTGGTAAATCTACGAGAGTTACCATAATAGCTTTCACTTCTGAAGGTATACTTGTGATAGCCAGTTGAAGAGATGAAAGTTGGCCTCTTTTCGGATCAGGATTAATAAGTATTCTTTCTTTTTTCAGAGGTAAATATTCTTTTATCATATCGGCATAATATCCTAAAACTACATAAACGTGTTTAATATCAGCAAGAAATAAATTTTCACATATAATTTCAAGAAAAGTTCTACCTTCAATTTTTAGAAGGGCCTTGGGAAAACCACCCATTCTTTTACCTTCTCCTGCTGAAAGTATTACGCCTGAAAGCATTTTCCCACCTCCGTGAAGAGTGAGAAGTGAGACGTGAAACGTGAAACGTGAAAGGATAATGTAATACTACTTAAAGTACATATACCCTTTTTTTCACTTTTCACTTCTCACTTTTCACTTCTCTTCACTCCTCATTCTTCACTTCTCACTTTTCACCTGAATCAATCTTCCTTCAATGCCGCAGTTTCTTCAGATGTACGCTCTCTCATAGAAAGAGCACCGGCAAAACACTTCTGAACACAGATACTGCAACCAATACACTTCTCAGGATCAGTCTTTGGATGTTTTTCTTCATCCAGACTGATGGCAAGATAGGGACAGCGGGTACAGTTTCCACAGCTTACACAGAGGTCTTTATCTACTGTGGAAATCTTTTTAACAGGAGATAGAGACATAAAATCTGTAACAGGCTGAGGAGTGGCAATTCCTATAAGTTCCTGGATAGACTTTATGTTTCTTTCTGCCATTAAATGACTGAGGCCCTGACAGAGTTCATCAATAATACCATAACCATGTTTTGTAACTATGGTACAGAACTGAACTGTTTTGACGCCAAGGGCCAGGAAATCTGCAGCTGCCTTATAATTCATAGGGCCACCGTTACCTGATATGGTAACTCCCATATTACAGACATTTGCAAGATTTAAATTACTTATAGGTGTTACTCCATACCCACTCATACCAACTATAATACCTTCTTCCCATTCTTTCTTTTCCCCTTTTCTGAAATTTAATGTAGGAAAGGTATTTGCAAGGGTTATACCTGCTTTTTTATTGGGATATTTCTCAAAAACCTGTTTTATAGCCTTTACTATAACAGCAATAGATGTGACTGCACCGGTAAGTTTAAAAAGTTTTGGTATTTCAGGATCACTTATCTCCATAACCCAGTCTATTATTTTAGCAGTAAGAGCAGGATTCTGTGAAACTATATCACCTTCTGTGCCATCTCCTCCCTGAGGGCAGGACAGGCTGTATTCTATAGCCATAACACCTGCTGCTTCAAGTTTCTTCGTATTACTCTGCCAGCCCTTTTTATCTGCTTCATCATTGCCTGTTACAGGTCCACCTGTAGATGCAATAGTAAGTCTATCAGGAAATTCACGGACAAGACGCTTCACCTCTTCACATACCCTGGTAAGAGAATGACCTGATACATTATCACAATTACCATAGGTGTATGTATCAAAAACGTGCATATATTCACCGGGAATATGAATTGGCACTCCATCAAAAGCTGTCTTCATAATCCCTCCTGCCCATCCTGCTTCATAAGCTTTTTTCATCTGTTCATAACCATCGGAAGGGGGAGCAGCAGACAGAAGAAAAGGAGATCGAATTTTTCTACCAAAAAAGTCTGTTTCAAGTGATACAGGAGTCCAATTATAACCGGAAATTGCCTTTATACTTTTAGTCTTTTTCTCAAAAGTTGGTTTTTCTTTACCTGAGAGGAAAGCATCGATTTCAAAAGCCGCATTTTTACCTGCAGCTACTGCTTCGACCACAGTAGTTGGCCCACAATCACAATCACCTGCAAAAAATACATGTTCTTTCTCAGAACGATGCAGGTCTGCTCTATTACCAATAGCTATTATAACATGATCTATACCGTCTCTTTTCTGTTCGGTTCCAGGAACTTCTTTAATATCTCTGAGATTAAATTTTACATCCTGTGGGAGGGTTACCTTTATAGTATTGATACCTGAGATCTTACCATTACCTCTTATAGCCGTGATCTTTATACGACCATTAATTTCTATACCATATTTTAAAAGTTCCTCCATTTCTTTAGGGTCAAGAGGCATTTCACCTATTTTTTCAAGGGTAAACATCTCTACAGTAGAGGCTCCAAATACTTTTGCACTTACAGCACAGTCAGTAGCAGTGGCACCTCCACCGATTACAACAACATGACCTTTAAGATTATAGGAGGCAGGAGAATTCAAATAATCTGTTCCCATAATTGCCTTCTCTTCTCCAGGGATACCAGGGCTAAGGGGAATAGGAAGACCTGTAGTTACAAGAATAGCATCATATCCCAATAATTTATTATAATCATCAAGTCTGGCATTCAATTGAAGGTGAATATCCCCCAGGGAAAGTATAAAGTCAATATCACTTTTAAGAACATCTTCTGGAAGACGATAAGATGGAATCCATCTGCAGGCACCTCCGGGTTTATCCTCTTTTTCAAATATATCAATTTTATAGCCTTTACGGGCAAGAAATGCAGCAGCACCAAGACCTGCCGGGCCGGAACCAATTATGGCAATTTTCTTACCCTCAGGGCTTACAGGTTCCAACTCAGGCATAACGCCTAAAGATTTTGCTTTCTGAATAATAGTAGCCTGAATAGCCGGAATATTAATGGGAGTATGAAGACCTGCATGAACACATCCGCTTTTACAATGTCTATCAGGACATACCAGTCCACATACACCACCAAGAGGATTGTTAATCAGTATTTCAGCTGCAGCCCTTTTAATATCAAATAAATTTCCCATCCTTGCAGCCATAATAAAATCAGTAGGAGAACAGTTGGCAGGACAAGCTGTTTTACATGGCTTCTCCTCACAGTATTCGCATCTTTCTAATTCAGCTTTTAGTTGTGCATCTGTAAGAAATAACCTATCTTTTTTTTTCATAAGACCTCCAAATTTTTAAGTTAGAATTTAAAATCGTGAGAAGTGAGATAAAAAACTTCTTTTCACAATTCACTGGAACACGATTTGATAGAATATTATCAAAATATTATTTCTCCAAATTTCAAAATAGTCCTTTTATATAGCAGTTTTAAAAATTTTGATTTCGTAAAAAATAAGAATTATTATTAGCTATCAGCTTTTATTCCTTGGTACCGCAACAGGTAAAAAAGTATCCAAAAAACATATATACCTGTCCCTGTCCGGGCTCTGGAGCAAAAGATATGCCCTTAAAGGAGAAAGTTATAACTTAAATAAATACAAAACTGTATATTCTGTAATAATAGATTTCATTGTAACAGGATCATAGATTTTGCGTAAGAGCCCGGACAGGGGCAGGCTTGCGAGATGGATACTAACTTGCCTGTTGCGGTACTTAGCTGATTGCTGACTGCTGATAGCTTTAAAAATGAAAATTCCTATGCACATAAATTAAAATAAATTATATTTAAAATACAGGTTATTAAAACTTGACATAATTGAGAACATATAGTAAAATATGGTCATTATATACAGGTTATTTTTTGTTATTCTCAAAGGAGGAAATTGCCTTTGTTATTTATAATAAAAAGAAAAAGCTTTCTACTGTTACTACTACTATCTATTATTATTTTATCTCCAGTTAAAGCCACAGAAGAGATTTTCAATCAACTAATAAAAGATCTATCTTCTCCTTCTGTAGAAATTCGAAGTGAGGCTGCCTGGTCACTTGGAGAACTGGGAGATCTGAGAGCAGTAGATTATTTAATAAAAACTATTAATGACCCTGATGATAGTGTCCGTTACTATGTGATAAAATCTCTTGGAAATCTTGGAGATAATAAGGCACTACCCCATCTGGAAAAAGCCTTAAAACTGGAAGTTCAACCCTGGATAGTACAAGCTATTGAAGAAACAATAAACAAATTGACAAAAAATTAAAAAAGAATTCCAATCTAAAATAATTAAATAACCTGCTACTGCAGGTATAGTCCGGGGGAAGTAATAAAATTGTCGAAGAAAGCTAGCAGCATCACACAAAAAATAAAAGGGCTTTTTTTTAAGGATCAATCAGAGGATGAAGATATAAAGATTTGTAAAGATAAATGGAAAGAAAAAGAAGGAGTTAAATGGGTTTATTTTAAGGAACATTCTGAAAAAGATACCGTAGAAATAGAAGATTTAACGGATGATTTAACACCTAAAAACTATGCAGAATATATAATACAAAAACAAAATAAAGATACTTCTGAGAAGAACCTTCTGGAAAATTCCTTTATAACAGATGATGACCTGCAGACATTTTCAGTTACAGAATTTGCCGAAAAATTTGGCCACAGAACAACTCCTCAAAAGACACCCGAATATGAAGCTTATTTAAAAGACGCTGTAAAAAAACCTCCCAAAGGCTCAATTACTCAAATATTTGATGAAGAGAAACAAATAGCTGACTGTATTGATAAACTCAAGAAGGATCCCCGAAATATTGAAATAAGAAAACAACTTATTAATCTATATTTTGAAAGAGAAGAATTTTCTGAAGCATTAAAAGAATGTCTGAATCTAACTTATAGACTTCCAGGGAATATAACAGGAATCAGTCTGGCAGGTGATATTACATGTATATCACCTTATTATATATTTCAACTGATGATAAATCTGAAACAGACTGGTAAAATTAGCTTTTTTCTTGCCAGTGAAGAAGTTTCTATTTTTTTTATACAGGGAAAAGCAGTACACGCAGAAGACAAATGGGGAAAAGGAGAAGATGTTATAAAAAGAATTTTAAGCTGGAGAGAAGGATACTTTAACTTTTTCCCTAATAATTTATCCTTTGAGCAAAGTATCCATAAATCTCTAGATATAATTTTAGCGCAGGTAACAGGTGATCCGTTAAAAACTACATTATATAAAAATGAAGATTCATAAAATAAAAAAACGATGGATACCATCGTTTCTATAAATTTTCTTCGCTAGTGTGTTATTAAACCATAGCTTATGTTAAAATATAATTATACCTGAAACACTATATATTACCAGCATTTATATTATCTTCTGCCAGCAAATACACTCTAAAACTTTCTCACGTAATTACTTAAAAATTGAATAATTTTTATGGCCACCACCGCCCAGCAAATACCCAATTCCACTACCCATACCGGCGCCTATCCCGCCAGCCATTAACAATCCTGTCAGTGGAACTGCTGCCAGGCCACCTGTTCCTACTACTGCAGCAACTGCTCCAATTCCTGCTGCAAACCCCAGTACTTTTCCAATAAGACTTCCCATACGTGATGTTTTGGCCCTTTTATCTATATCTGCAGCATTTCTTGCCACATTAGCTTTCATTCTTGCAATATCTGCATCACTCATTATTCCAGGGTTCGATGCTATGGAACCACCATAGGGTGTCATATTACCCGTTCCGGTGGCAGCAGCGCTTGCTCCTGCATATGTATTCATACCTGATGTAAATCCCTTGGAAAATACTCTTCCACCCTGTGCAGTATTATAGATTCCGCCTCCGCCCCAGACTCTGTGCTGATCATTAACTAACATTATTTTACACCTCCATTTTATTTCAAAACCCTTTTACCGCCCTTTATATACATAAAATTTATTTTCTTAACTTATATATCACGACATTAAAAAAAATGTAAAGAGGTTTTAAATTTTTTTTATAACTTTTACTTTTAGTTAATAAATATCCTGACAACATATTCAGAGCGGTTGTAGTCTATATCAACACAGGATAAATTATCTAAACTTTTAAGTGATACATAAGGACCGTCTATTCTTTGCTTTATATCCAATTTCTCACCATTTAAAAAATAACTATTATTATTTCCATCATAATCTATCCTGGCTAATTTCAAACAATCATCCAGTTTCAGCATTATTTCATCTGTAATACCATCTCTATAACCTTCTATTGAATAAAACCTTTCATTTATAATTATTTTTGTCAGGCTAATATCTATAAATCCGGACTGAGAATGACTAACATCGACAAAAGCAATCTTATATAATGAAGAAAGAGGTAAATAAGCAAAGTCACCAAATTTTTTGCCTTTTAAATGTTTACCCCCTATAACTGCAATTTCATCTTTTGGTCTCCATTCGAACCTGAGACCTGTTATATTACTACACTCTCTCAGAGAGATATATAATTCGCCATGATATAAAAAAGCTTTTTTCTCAAGAGATATACTATTAAGAGTGATAACCGGATAGAATAGATTTACAATCCTTTTACCTTCTTTTTTCATTTGAAACGAAAAATTTTCCACCAATTTGTCTACCGATAGAAAGGCCTTATTAGATTGAATTACACATTTAAATGACAAACCAGGTACAAAAGCTTCCCTGGTTTTATTATTCCAGGAAAACTTTATGCCCAGAGCATCTGATAAAGTATTAAGCGATATATAAGGTTTTTCATTGATTAATATACCTTCCCTGCCAAGATGTATACCATTTAAAAACATCATAACCGAATAAAAAATCAATCTTCGTCTCTGAATATCTACAAAAAATTCCATATCTACCATTCTAGCCAGTTCACTGGTACTTACATAATATCTTCCATCATATACTATAAAGCTTACAGGTTTCTCATTTATAAGTGACTGTTTTCTTTCTTTATCCCAGGTGATAACATGAGATGATACTTTATTCCAGTCTCCCTGGGAAATATAGAATTCTTTTTTACCTTCTATTATATTGTCCACGGGATATAACGCTTTTACGGGAACCATTTCACCATTCAGAAGTACCTGAAAAGGTTTTGAAACCATAATAAATTTCCCTTTTGATTCCTGAAGAACTTTTCTTAGAAGTCCCTCATCATAAGGTATACCTGTTTGCTCAAGATTTAATTTTATCTCGGGAAAACTTTCTTTACCCAGAGAATATATATCGGGATAGGATGCTACGAATAATTCACTTCCATAAGGTTCAACTATTATATCAACAGATTTATAAACTATATCTACTCTGGTCCCTACCTGAAGAATATCAAATACTTCTCTCGCATTCTCCGGCCTCATTCTGATACAGCCATGAGAGACAGAATAGCCTATAGAAGAGGGATTGTTTGTACTATGAATACCCAGATCATTCCGATCAAGTCCTAACCAGTACCTGCCCAGAGGATTATCCGGTCCGGGAGGCACAGGATCTTCCTGTTCCATTTCTACATATTCCTGTCCTTTATCATCCACCTTTTTTACAGGTTTAGGTGGAGGATACCAGGTAGGATCGGTTTCTTTACTTACAATATAATATTCACCTAAAGGTGTGGGAGTTTTTGGACTTCCGGCAGCTATCATATATTTTTTTATTATCTCATCATTTTTAAATATAGTCAGTGTAAGAGTAGGGATATTTACTTCTACTCTCATAATTTCACCTGAAATTTCCTCACCACTGACCATGTCTATTCCATATAGATTTATTATTAATAAGAATAATACAAAAAATATTATTTTATTCATTAAGGCTTCTCCTTCATACTTGGTACCGCAACAGGCAAGTTAGTATCCATCTCACAAGTCTGTCCCTGTCCGGGCTCTT
>Ga0302241_1002502_pt1 | contig 10937 bp, 9 predicted proteins | sample AAG_UR_Arg_MG_FD_193532 | JGI IMG/M metagenome (GOLD analysis project Ga0302241, IMG submission 193532) | Enriched activated sludge microbial communities from anaerobic digester in WTTP, New Holstein, Wisconsin, United States - AAG_UR_Arg | ecosystem: Engineered > Bioreactor > Anaerobic >...
CGGCTTTTCTTCTTTAGCCGCCGTCTCCGGTAAGCTGCTAACAGAAGCAGCTAAAGAGGAAGATTGCGCGACGACTTCCGCATACGGAGCGGGAACGAACGGCGACGGCGACCAGCCGACGCCCGTTGCCAGCGACTCCTGGTCCACGATGGGCAATGGCTCGCCGGTGAGTTCATCCACGACCCTCGCGACGTGCTTCAACGGCTCTGCCGCTGGCCGTGCGCCAGCACCGAGCCACTGCGCGGAGTTCAGAAGCAACGCGAGCGATTTGTCGGCAGGCGTCACCTTGCAGGCGTATTCGTTGGCGTCCATGCCGTGCGGGAACTTGATGCGCCACACCTCGACGCCGTGCGCTCTGAACCGCTCCGCGTCCCGTTGTGCCGCCCGTTCGCCCGCGTCGTCAGCATCGTAGGCGAGCTTCACGCGCCGCACCTGGCGCAACGCTTCCCAAAGCTCATCGGTAAAACCTTCCGTGCCGAACAAGCACGTCACGTTCTGAAAGCCGCTCGCGTAAAACGTCAGCGCGTCGAACACCGCTTCGCAGAGGATGATTTCGTCGCCCTTCAACGCTTCCCTGTTGAAAAGGCCGCGATGCGGCCCGGGCGGATAGAGATGCTTCATCTCGCTGCGTTGCGCCCGCCGGCCGTAAAAGCTCACGACGTTTCCCGCCGCGTCGTGGAGCGGCACGGTGATGCAGCCGTTAAAATGTTCGTGCCCGCTGTCGCGCCACAGGCCCAGTTGCGTGAGCCGCGAGCGCAACGTCTGCCCGGCCTGGCGGTTCTTGTCCGGCAACCGCAGCCCCAGCGTGCGGTCGGCGAAGCCGAGTTGAAAACGCGCAATCAGTTCGTCGCTGTCGAGTCCGCGCGAACGCAAGTAAGCCCGCGCGGTCGCCGATTGCTTCAACCGCTCGTGATAGTAAGCCGTCACCTGGCTGAACAGCGCCGCGTCGTCCGCCGCCGGATCGAGCGGACACGGCAGCCGCGGCACGGACGCCGGCGCGGGCGTGAACGCCGCCGCGCCGCCCTGGCTGAGCAACTCGAAGGCGTGGCGGAAGCTGCTCAAGCCGTCGTGCCGCTCGACGAACTGGATGGCGTTGCCCGCCGCGCCGCACGCCATGCAGTGAAAGAGTCCCTTGGCCGGGCTGACGATGAAGTTCGGATTGGCCTTGTCGTCATGGAACGGGCAGCGCCCGATAAAATCTTTCGCGCCGTGCGGCTTCAACTCGATGCCCCGGCTGCGCACCAGCGCCACCAGGTCCGTGCTGCGCTTGACGCGCTCGATGTCAGCTTCAGGGATTCGCCAGGCCATCGCGTCAGTTGAGGGTTGAGGGTTCAGAGTTGAGAGTCGCGTTGTGAAGCGTGGAGAGAACGCGGCGCACGTCGAGCCGCAGATAGCCCCAAGTCCATTCCTTCGTCCGGGGATGCACGTCGCCGCGCAAACCGTCGGTGTCCATCAACCGCGAGAAGCACCAGCGCGCTTTCGCTGGCGACCGCAAGGCGAACGCCAGGAGCGCCGCGCCGTCGTCGCTCCAGCCGCAGAGGTTTTGCAGCCACGCTTCCCAGCCGTGATTGTAAGCCTCGCGGATGAGCAAGCGCCCCAGGCCCGCCGTCTCCGCGTCCAGCCCGCGCGCCAGCGCGAACCGTTCCCAGTCGTCCCAGGGATAATGCCCGAAGGTGGAAGCGCACACGTCGAAGCCGAGGTTGAGTTTGGGCGGCGGAGGCGAAGCCTCGGTTTTCCGGGAAGGCGTCAAGCCGGAAGTCAGGGATTTCTTGCGTTTGCGAACCACGGCGGATATTCTGAGCTTAAGTTCAGTATGTCGCAAGTCTATTTTTAATCACCCCCATGATTTCCCAACTCAGGCTTTACAGTGACGGCATGGCTGGACGACCCGCTACCAAAGCCGCGCCGCCCTTCGGCGCGAAGCTCGCCGAACTGCGCAAGCTGCGCGGTCTGACGCAACCGCAACTCGCCGAGGAACTCGGCGTGTCGCTGGACATGCTCATTTACTACGAACGCCGCGCCACCAATCCCAGCGCCGACTTCGTGAAGCAGGCCGCTACTTTCTTCAACGTCTCCGCCGACGAACTGCTCGGCCACGCCGTTCAAACCAAACGCAAGTCCGGCCCGCCGTCCGCGCTGGAGCAACGCCTGGCGGCCGTTCGCCAGTTGCCGCGTGAGAAGCAAAAGCTCGTGCTGCAAGTCCTCGACACGTTTCTGCGGGACGCACAACAGGCGAAAGCCTGAGCCGCTTTCCCTTTTAGCCGCGTCAGCGGCTGCCGCCTTTTCCGCCACGCGCGCCCCAAAAAACTTTCCATTACCCAAACCTCGCGCGCGCGGGGCGGCGCGCCGTGGAGCGCAGCGACACGCGCGTTTCCGACGCGCGCGCGTGCGGCACAAGGCCCGCCCGAACCGCCGCCAGGGTGCGACTCCCGACAACCCGCGACGTTCGATTGCTCCCGGACCAGCGGCTAAGAAAGAAAATGCGCCAGCATTTTCATGCGGCCCGGCGCGGCAGCCAGAGCGCCTACAAAGCAAGGCCGCAGCGCCCGATTGCAACGAGCGCGTCAGGATTATCCTGGTGCGCTCGCCGTTTCAAACACGCCACTCTAAAGGCCGTCTTCTCTGGCGAACGACCCGCGACGTTGAACGCGGCCAGCGGCGTTCGATTTACCCGCGACGTTCGCCGCGATTCCACGCGGCGGCGCAAGCCGCCGGCGTCGTGGTCTCCCGCGAAGCGGCAAACTGCCTCTTTGCGCGCCTGACTTTTTCCAACTGCGGAGTGGGAAAGCCGGGGGCGTGACGGGCGCGAGGCGTGCCCAGGCGGATATTGGCCGCACAATATCTGATGGCTCTGAGTAGTGAGCACGGCGGCGCAGAGGGTGTGGCCCTGCGTGGAGGCACAGGCGCGCAAGGAGCACCCAACTAAAAATTCAACCGCTCCTGAGCACCGTAGCCGGAACGCTGGGCCACACGCTCTGCAGAGCCGCGCGCAACGGTGGCGCTCACGCGCAGCGCTTTGCCGAGCATGAGCGCCAACTCAAGCTATCACGATATTGTGCGGCAAATACTCCGCCCCCAGCACGACGAGTGACCGGCGCGCCCCCGGCGTCCCTCGGAGCACAGCGTAACTTGCGCGCATTCGTTCCGAAGTTTTGAGCGACAGCGAACCAGAGTTTCCGGGCAGCGTCAGCGGTCGTCATTTGTGCTGCCGGTGACGACGGCCGGCACGGCGCGCGGGCGGGACACTCCAATTAAAAAGCAATTCGTCCCGGCCGCGTGACGGGACGGGCGACGCCACGGGCAGACTCACTTTTCGGGAGCGAGCAGGCCCGCGACGGCAGGACGGCTGGCCTTTCATTCCGCAGCCGCCATGACGGCGCGGGGCTGCGAGCGTTCAGGTGAGCAACGGCGCGGGCAGGTTTCAGGGCACGTCGAAGCTTCCAGCGGTCGCTTCGCCTTCCTTCGTCTGGTAAACCACGGAGTATTTTCCAGGCTTTACGAATTCGAGCGGGTAGAAGATTGGCCACTGGTTGTTGACGGTGATTTTGGTGAATGGATTCCAGCGAACCAGATAACGACTCACGACAAGTTTGTTGCTGTCGGCGTCCAACACAACTTCAAGGGACTGGATTTGCCCAAGCTGGTTCATTGCCTCACCGTCAATCATCACGAAGTTCTGCCCGGCAATCGCAACCTTTGTGACCTTCAATGTTCCCGGAGTTATCGGCCACACTCTCGGAGTCATGGACGCAAGCAACCGGAAAAGTCCCAAAGCGAAAATTACGACTGCAACCGCGACGAGGATCATCTTGAGTTTCATAAGAGCGCACGGGCTTACTTCGTCGGAGCTTTTCCGCAACAGTCCTCGCTCTTCTTTTTCCCGGCGTTTGCCTTGTTGATGCTGTTCACAAGCTTTTCCGGGTCGTCGTAATCTGGATGTCCCCAGCCGGTGTTCCTGATGGCGAGGCTTTCGCCCGACGCCCTTTTCCATTCACTCGCAGCGTAGGTGGCGCAGTTGTTGTTGAACAAATCATAGCCACTATCAACGGTCGGAGTGAAGCTCTGCACAGTGACACACCTTTGAGCGTCATACTTTCGCGTCCGGTCGGAGACCATGTCCTTATGCACGCCGCTGTGATCGGCAGGAGGTTTTCCGTAGCGCACTTTGTAGCGACCGTAAGAATGGACTTCGCCAGTTGCCAAATCGGTCACGACGATCCAGGCATGGTCACCGGCTGCGCGGACGCAGACACAGAACGGCGCAAGGCCGAGGTAATCAACGAAGATGATCGCGTTGTTCCCATTGAAGCCGTAGGCGTTCAATCCGCCTGGACCAACGAGAAGTTGGTTCACGTCGGGATCATCGTCTTCAACTCCAACGGGCGGAGAGTCGGACTTGCTGCCTTGGAACAACTGTCGGCCCGTTTGTTGTAAAAGGAAGCCAAGCTCGGTGATGGGGTCTCTGTTTGGCCACCTCTGCAGATTGGGATCATAAAACCTGAACCCGTAATACACCAAACCGGTGACGGGATGCGCCTCCTTGCTGGAGAAGCGGTAGAGGTTCAGGTCCGCCAGCGAGCCGGACATCGACAGGACGTTCCCGAACGGCTCGTACACGTACCGCGCCACCACCGCTTGCTTCTCGTTGATCAGGCACGTCACGTTCCCGTTCCCGTCGGCGTGGTAAAAGAAGTGAGGAGTGGGGAGTGAAGAGTGCAGAGTGAGGGCGAGCAGACCGCCGATGCCGCCGGCGCCCTGCAGGCTGCCGCTCAGGTCGCGACCGCGCGTGTACGTCAGCGTCGGGAGGTTGTTCGCGTCCCGTTCCTGGAGCACGACCATCCCGTCGTACACGTACCGCACCAGGGCGTTGGTCGCCCAGCCGCCGTTCTGCCACACGCACTCCGTCCGCACCCGACGACGGCCAAAACCGTCGTACGCGAACCTGCTCAGCGTCGAGTTGTTCACCCCGTTGGTCACGATCACCGTGATCAACTGGTTCTCGTCGTCGTACCCGTAGCCGAACTGCTCGTTCAGGCGGGTCGTTCCGTTCGCTTCCTTGCCGCTGGCCTGGGTTAACTGGCCGCTCCGGTCGTACGTGTAACCGATCGTGTTGCCCGCCAGGTTCGTCACGCTGGTCCGCTGGCTGGCGGCGTTGTACTCGTAGCAATGGTGGTTCAGGACCGCCTGCTGGGAGGAGCGCAGCGTCGTGTTCGTCAACCGGGCCATGAAATCGTAGCTCGTGGCGATGGTCGCCCCGCTGGGCAGCGCCAACGTCCCCGGCAACGCCACCCGCGCGCTGTCGTAGGTGTAGCCGAATGAGCCGGCAGGCGACACGACGCTCGTCAACCGCTCCGCGGCGTCGTAGCCGTAGGACTGCGTCCAGGGCGACGCGTTGGGCTGGAGCAGCGTCAACCCGCTGCGCGGCCCGGCGAACATGAGGCCTGGTGCCATTTCACTTAGGTCCGGTGATTGTCTTGGGCAAGGCCCTGCACCACCTGTTCGATCGCCTCCTTAACCCACTTCTGGAATGTCTCTGTCTCCTCAGGGGTGGAGAGGGACCTCTTCAGTGCAGCGCTTAGTACGGCGAGACAGTCCGGATACGCAAGGGCAACAAGTCCATTAATGGCGGCCTTCCACACGTCAGAATTCGTGTCGAAGAGAGCTTCTCCGAGAAATGGAACTGTGGAGGGTTGCCTGTGCTGCCAGATGATGTCAACTAGTTCGCATCGAACTTCAGAGGAGGTCTCATTACGGTAGGCATCGATTAGCCGGGGAATGGCCGATGCGTCCGCTTCTATCAAACCATGGAATGCCGCATCATAATCGCCCTTCTTTAGCTTTAGCAGGTAGAAGTCCACATAGCTGACAATTGAGTGCATTGCTCTACTTATGGTTCTTGAACGGCCATACCATCTGGCCATCTGCATCCACATTCCTCCATTTGTCGGAAGGGTGCCTCCAGGGGTTGTAATCCCAGTGCGGATCGTGATGGGGATCCTCCTGGTACCGCCACTCGCCACCTTGAGGGTCAAACCATCGCCAATTGTCTCCCGACTTACGTGCCGTCGATGGCCCCCATGTCCATTGGTCATTCCAGCCAGGTGGCTTTGGGCAGTTCGTCGGTGGTGTTTGTCTTCGCTGCTGCTCGTCCAGGAGATGCTTCTGAGCTTCCAGTGCGGCCAACGCCGCGGCCGTCGCGATAGCCGCATCTTCAATACCCGCGTCTCTGAGGAGTTTCTGCGCCAGAGCAGGATGAACGTAGTACACGTCAGGCTGCCGCTTCCAGAATTGCCACCATGCCGGATAGATAATCAGGAGTTGGTGACCGTCCCAATAGTATTTCCGAAGCCCAAGAGGGTCATTAAGTGCCAGAGGATTATTGCCGACGAAGCCGTAGAGATTAAAGCCGCCAGTCTCTGCGACCGGATCCCTATTCACCCACCTCTGCAGATTGGGATCATAAAACCTGAACCCGTAATACACCAAACCGGTGACGGGATGCGCCTCCTTGCTGGAGAAGCGGTAGAGGTTCAGGTCCGCCAGCGAGCCGGACATCGACAGGACGTTCCCGAACGGCTCGTACACGTACCGCGCCACCACCGCTTGCTTCTCGTTGATCAGGCACGTCACGTTCCCGTTCCCGTCGGCGTGGTAAAAGAAGTGAGGAGTGGGGAGTGAAGAGTGCAGAGTGAGGGCGAGCAGACCGCCGATGCCGCCGGCGCCCTGGAGACTGCTGCTGAGGTCACGGCCTCGGGTGTACGTCACCGTCGGCAGGTTGTTCCCGTCCCGTTCCTGGAGCACGACCATCCCGTCGTACACGTACCGCACCAGGGCGTTGGTCACCCAACCGTCGTTCTGCCACACGCACTCCGTCCGTACCCGACGACGCCCAAAGCCGTCGTACGCGAACCTGCTCAGCGTCGAGTTGTTCACCCCGTTGGTCACGATCACCGTGATCAACTGGTTCTCGTCGTCGTAGCCGTAGCCGAACTGCTCATTCAGACGGGTCGTTCCGTTCGCTTCCTTGCCGCTGGCCTGGGTTAACTGACCGCTCCGGTCGTACGTGTACGCCACCGTGTTGCCCGCCAAATTCGTCACGCTCGTCCGCTGGCTCGCGGCGTTGTACCCGTAGCTATGGTGGTTCAGGACCGCCTGCTGGGAGGAGCGCAACGTGGTGTTGGTCAACCGGGCCATGAAATCGTAGCTCGTGGCGATGGTCGCCCCGCTCGGCAGCGTCAACGTGCCCGGCAACGCCACCCGCGTGCTGTCGTAGGTGTAGCCGAATGAGCCGGCAGGCGACACGACGCTCGTCAACCGCTCCGCGGCGTCGTAGCCGTAGGACTGCGTCCAAGGCGACGCGTTGGGCTGAAGCAGCGTCAACCCGCTGCGCGGCCCGGCGTACTGGTATCTGTAGCTCACGGTGTCTTCGGCCCAGGGACCATCTTCACTGGCCAACCGGTTGTTTACGTAACTGTAACGGGTCTGGCCGAAGCCGTCCACCAGGTTCGTCAAGCGCCCCAGCAGGTCATATTGGAGGGTCAGCGCCGGGCTGACCGGGTACACCACGTTGGTCAACTGGCCCAGGGGGGCGTACCGGTACGTGCTCGTTCCCTTGGCCTCGGTCCAGCGGTTAGTCAGCAGGCCCGTCGCGTCGTAGGCGTACCGCAAGACCTCGGCGGACGCCGCATCGACCTTGTTGCTGAGCGACAGAGCCGGGGTACATGGCAATAACATGAAGATCCACCGCCGCGCCATGTCACCCGCCTCCTTTCTATTGGCCGTGAATGACAACGGGCCATCTCACCCTCTTGTCTCTCCGCTTTTAGATTGATACGCCCGGTGAGCAGCAGGCTGACGATAGCGGGTTCGAAAGAACTTCACTGCGCCGGCCCTTCATCAGGGGCGTGCGCCCAGTCGACCCACGGTTGGGCGCTCGGGGATGATCGCCAGTCACGGAAAAGCCGCATCACGGCTTCAGCATTGGGAGTCAGTTGCCCGGACAAGTACGACTCGCCGTGCTGGCTTACCATATCGTAAAGAAACGCAGCGTCAACAACACCGGCACGAAAGCGCTGGGGCCACTCCTTGGGGCCACGACTGCGGATAGAAATCAACACCGCAAGAGCCTCGGCACGCCCGGAAAGACCCAGGCCTTTCAACGTAGATTCCGTGAGTCGGCGGATCGTAGTATCTCGACCAACAGGCGAGTGCCACCCACAATACTGCTGCCAAAAGCCCGGATTAGCAGATGAACCGAGAAAGCGCAGTGCGTCATCCGACCGACGTGCGGTCTCGCCCAGAACGATGGGCAAGAGCAGGAGAAGGTCCTCTTCTTGCGTGGTTATCTGACACCGCCCATATTCATTCGTGAGGGTGTTCGCAAGAGCGCGGGCACTTTGATCTCCCCCACCGTACGACAAGGCGAGCGCAAGATGGTATTTGTGAGTAATGCTGTCGATTGCGCGATACCGAGACAAGAGTTCGCGTTCCGCTGCCGCGCTCAGCAACGGTACTTCGCCACGGCGGGGACGATAGGAGGGGTGGCGCAGGCCATCAACGACGGTCTGAGGCAGGTCGCGCAGATCGGCGCCCAGATCGCCTACCCTGGCAGCTAAGGGCGGGTTGGTCTCTGCATCGTCAGCGGACGGCGAGCGCTCGGGAGCCGGGCTCTTCCAGAGATCGGCGCTAGCCGCTATCGCCGGCCTTCGCCGTCCTGCAGCCGTCTCACCGCTGCGGCCAGCACTCCTTGTCGAGCGCAGCACCGCGCCGGCGACGATCACCAAAGCCACGATCGCAGTCAGTAGTAGGGACCTTTTCATGACAAGCCTATTCGACCCCGTTCCATAGAGCAGCCATCAGTCGCGGAGCTTCGGTTTCTCATTGCTCGATCGCGCTTTCGATGGGGTCATGGTTTCGCACCTTCGGCCTTCTTGCCGGATCGCTCGACCGCATCGCCCATGTGCACCAAGCGACTCCCTCTGGTGTCTTGCGCCAGACACGGAACCGACTCAGCATGCGGTCAGGGTCGTAGAACACCTCATCCATCGCCGCTTCGATCCCGAGGTCTTGCACAACGTTCATGTTGAAGGCCGCCTCGACGACGGAACCATCGAGCGCACTTGAGGTGACGTCGCGTTCCGTCACCCAAACCTCCTGCGGGTGGTTTCGGTACCAGTCCAACAGTTCCCGGGCCTCTTGACGCGCACTCAGGCCCAACCCATTGATGGAGGCTCCCGTGAGGATCCCCGCGCTGACGCGCCTCCTGTCTGCCATCCACAACCGCTGCGCCAACCAGAACTCGGCGCGACTGGCTTCGAGCAAGAACCCAAGCGCGTCGTCGTTGCGGTGGGCCAAGACTCCACACAACTCGGGCATATAGCCCAGGATGAGATCATCCTCTGGCGCTATGGACTTCCCAGCGTAGGTCTTGGTGAGGGTCTCCCGAAAGACTTGCGCCGCCGCGGAGCCACCCCCGAACGCCAGCATTCGCGCGATGTGCTGCTTGCTCCACGGACCACCACCCTGACGATAGATCGTTATGAGGCGAGCCTCATTCTCGGTGCTCAGGCGAGGTACCTCGCGCATCAGCGGACGATGCTCGGGCCGCGCCAGGAGAGCCTCTACCATGGCCCACTCCGAGGTTCGCGTCCCTGACGGTGCGCCAGGGGGGACTGCCTGCCCCAACGAAGGTTGGGGCCCAACGATCGGCGAATTCGACACCGCAACCTGGCCGGGCGTCGGGGACAGCGTGCCAAGCTGAAGTTCCGGACTTGGGTGTCGAGGGGCGTGCGGGCTGGACCGTTCCGATCTGTGGAAACTCACCTCCTCGTCCGTCCCCAGGGTTCCGTCGGCCAACACCTCGCCTAACGTCCGCCGTTCGGTCGTGGTCTCTTCGGTGGCGGCCAGCGAGGCGGAGAGAACCGCTAGTTTCATCAAGGACACAGCCCAGCGATGGCTTGGTTCGGGGTGAGATCGGTCGTTGTGTTGCTTGGCCGCTTGATACGCTACCCCCCCTCGCGTCAAGACGTTTTTTGTGTCATGTCGACCGATGATCACGTGCCGCAAACGGAACACTCCTCTGACCGATGAAGCCCCACGGCTCAAAAGACGCGTCCTACGGAAAACTACCTGACATCGGGACGCGACTGGCTTAACATGGAGGCGGACGTGTTTATGAGCTCTCATTTCCGCCTTCACATGGGCGCCGCCATCGGCCTGGCGGCGTGGTGCGCCGTGGGCCAAACGCCCGCGCCGCAGTTGGACACCAAACCGGCGTTCATGCAGATCGTCACCAACTACACGCTGACGACCAATGTCGTGATCGTGACCAACTACGTGGTGGTTACCAACTCCGTCGTGACGACCAACTTCTACAATGCCCAAGGGCACCTGCTGCTGCCGGTGCCGCCGGACAAGCCGGCCATACCGGGGCTGATCCCCATCACGGAAGCCAAACCGACCGAGTCAGCGCCCGAGAAAGCGCCCGAGGCAGTCCCGGCGCCGCCCCCACCCGATCCGTTGCAGGTCATCCGCGACCTGCTGGTCACAGGGCTGACAACCTCCTCGAACAAGGTGAGCGCCACCGGCAGCTTCTCGAGCAACTTGACCCAACAAATCCAAGTCCCTCAGGGCGTCACATCGTTTGACCGCAAGAAGACACAGGACCTTCTCACCGCCATGAACGTCACGGCGGAAAAGGCCGCGCCCGAGGCGGTGGCGTTGCTGACCAAAGCGGCGGCTCAGATCAAAACCGAGGACGCGGCTGCGACCGTCAAGGGAGGACCTGCAGCAGCCACGCAGTTGTTTGCCGACACCCACGGAGCCGAACTGGAATCACAGTTGCTCGCCTTGGTCCAGAAGGCCGCAGTCCAAACCAGGCTGCGCGATGCCTACAACGACGTCATGTTCAAGGGGGGCGGCCTGTTTGGCGCCGTTCT
>Ga0302241_1002507_pt1 | contig 10910 bp, 10 predicted proteins | sample AAG_UR_Arg_MG_FD_193532 | JGI IMG/M metagenome (GOLD analysis project Ga0302241, IMG submission 193532) | Enriched activated sludge microbial communities from anaerobic digester in WTTP, New Holstein, Wisconsin, United States - AAG_UR_Arg | ecosystem: Engineered > Bioreactor > Anaerobic >...
CGGTGATATTTGATACTTTTCGGCAAGCTCATTGAGTGTGTGCTGTCCGCTGAGAAGTTCCAGTACGACCTTCGTTTTGAATTCTGGGTTATAGGTATTTTTCTTCTTCATCTCACCATTGTATTCGGTTCTGTCATATTTTTCATGTCTCATTTCATGGGAGCAGTATAAACTGTCCCCTATTGTCATGGGATCAAGCGATCTTGTCAAATGTGTAGGTCTGACCCCTCCATGTGTCCCTTACCGTCAATCCAACCATCTTGTCAAATGTGTAGGTCTGACCCCTCTGGGGGTCCTCCGGATTCAGTGTTCAAGTCCGCCGGAATACGCAATGTGTAGGTCTTGACCCCTATGTGGGTCTCCATGCGATTGGATGGCTCTAAAAAAACGCGTTTCGCAATTTATTCATGCCTATTCTCTTTTTTGGTAAATTCATTAACATAAGTTGCTATTTTAAATACATCTTCTTCTGTAAGCCATAAGTGAAGAGGCATAGTTATTATTCGGTCGGACATCCTATGTGCATTAGGACATTTCCCATGATCATATTTGAACATACGGTAGCACGTATTATCAAGGTAATGTACTCCAGCGTATATATCATGTTCATTCAAATAATTCATTAATTCATCTCTGTGATCTAATGCTATCTCAAATATATGAAAACTGCATTCATCGTGATTAGGAGCATCAATTATTTGAATTTTGTCGTTATCTGCAAATAGTTTAGTGTATAGATCCACCAGTTTACGACGATACGCGTTGCCTTCATCCACATAAGGAAGTTCTGCAAGTGCTATCGCGGCAACAACAGAGTTTCCATGAGCTTTATAACCAACATATTCAACATCATATTTCCATTTATAAGTTCCCTTGTCACCGCTGCGAGCATACGTGTCTTTGTTTATACCAAGCCACCCCATTTTACGTACCATAGCATCATATGCACCCTCTTTGAAACAAATCATCCCACTGTCCGAAGTAGGCAGATTTTTGACAGACTGGAATGAGTATACGGCAACATCGACTCCGTCCCATGTGCCGGGACAGACTCCGTTGACACGAGTACCTGTCATATGCGCAGCATCAAGGATAAGCTTAAGGCTGTTCTTTTTACATATATCAATAATTTCATCTAATTTGCCAGCTCTGCCACCGTAACCTACAAACATGACTGCTCTTGTTTTAGAATTAATTTTCTGTTCGACATCTTTAGGATCCAGGCACAGGTATTCATCAACATCTGCGAAACGTGCGACCATTCCTGCATGCAGTATGGCATGGTTTGTTGAGACAAACGTAATTGGAGTAGAAATTATCTCATCTCCATCACTCCATCCATTTTCTTTCTTAAGTATTTCAACAGCCATATCTAACCCAACTGTAGCTGAATTTAGAAAGTGCGCGTGTTTGTGCCCGGTATATTCGCACCACTTTTTTTCAAATTCAACAGTTTTAAAGCCAAGCCCTGTCCAACCAATTTCCAGGCATTCACGAATTTGAGCAAGACACTCCTCTACATGGTATTTGGGTTTTAGCACTTGAATTGTCATTATTCAGCAGCACCTTTCATGAATTTCTCTTGTGTTAGTTCCATTAGGATTAACTCTCTTCCGTCTTCAATTAGCAAGTTGCCTATGCTAATAAAACCTGCCTTTTCATAAGTTTTTATCGCGGCTATGTTATTTGTAAATACCTCAAGTTTAATTAGCAGTAGGTTTAGCTGTTTAAAACCAATCTTACACGTACAAATTGTGGTATCTAACCCTAGCTTTCTTTCATTGACGGAATCACCATCAATTAGTAATCTACCAAACTCTGCCTGCCGAGCATATATATCATATAGACTGACAGCGCCGATCCATAAATTACTCTTTTTGTGAAAAACAGAAAACATTAAATCATTATTATGTTTTTGATACTTTTGAAACCAAATATTCTGTTCTTCAATACTAATTTCTTCCGAATATACAAACCACTTTCTATTGAGGTTACGCAAAACTCGCATTCTTTCACAATCAACCACTGTAAACGGTTTTAATATTACGCGATTATATTCACAAAACAAAGAATGATCCATAATTTTTACCTATATTACTACATTCAATTTTCTTCTGGAGTTTTAATGAGATATCCAACAAAATGTTATTAATTTTATCAATAATTAACTGTATAGTCAAAAAAATAAATTTTCTTTGATGTTTAAAAACAATTAAACCTATCAATAACAACTTAAAAAACAATAAGTTATGAGATTTTTTATAATTATTTTTATTAATTTTCACAAACAATCTTCTCCTTTTTTTTATAAATAGGTTCTACACATATTAAACAACTGCAAACTGTATAACAACATGTTATAAGCATCTCCTCTTGCGTTCCTCCAAAATAAACTATTTTTTCTTATATTTTAAAATTTGAAAAATCTATTGGGAAAAATACTCAATATTTTAATAGATCCTTCCTCTTTGCGCTATTTTATCCATTTTTTTAATGCTGGATCAGTTTTTTTAAATATTCTAAAATCCTTGATTCAAATACATTCTTTCTTAATATTTCTAAAATACTTTCTTATATTCCATTAGCTATTATTACTTGCTGCCGTCTGTTTTATTGCCTTAATTTTATCTCCACTTGTAAGACATGTATTTTAATTGTTGTTTTCGTTTATTTTACCCTTGTCTTTCAGCAAATTGCCATCCATTCTGTGTTATAACAATAAATTGCTATCACTGATTATTCTTTTATCTTCTTCAGAAATATTGTATATGGGCAATGATTTAGCTTGTGTCAGTTATCATTTATTATTCGCTAACGGTTTGAATACATCATCTGATAGTAATTCTGATATTCCCCATTAATTATATTCTCCCACCATGGTTTATTGTCAAGATACCATTGAATGGTTTTTTTGATCCCGTCTTCGAACTTAGTCTCCGGCAACCATCCGAGTTCCTTGTGTATCTTGGTGGGGTCTATCGCATAGCGCAGGTCATGACCCGCACGGTCTGTCACATATGTTATGAGTTCCTCGTTTTTGCCAAGTTCATGCACAATGGTCTTAACGATATCGATGTTACGCATTTCATTGTGTCCGCCAATGTTATAGACTTCACCGACTGTTCCATTATGGATGATGAGATCAATTGCTTTGCAGTGATCCTCGACATAGAGCCAGTCACGAACATTTTCGCCTTTTCCATAAACGGGAAGCGGCTTATCGTTAATGGCATTCGCTATCATAAGCGGTATAAGCTTCTCAGGGAAATGATAAGGACCATAGTTGTTGGAGCAGCGCGATATAGTTACCGGAACTTTAAATGTTCTGTGATAAGCCTGTACTAAAAGGTCTGCAGCCGCCTTTGAGGCAGAATAGGGGCTTGATGTGTGAATTGGGGTATCCTCTGTAAAAAAGAGATCCGGTCGGTCAAGCGGAAGGTCTCCGTAGACTTCATCCGTAGAGACCTGATGGAATCTATTTATACCGTACTTTCTGCAGCCATCAAGAAGAACCTGTGTACCTATGATGTTTGTTTCAAGGAATACAGATGGATTTTCTATAGAGCGGTCAACATGGCTTTCCGCGGCAAAATTGACGATGATGTCTGGCTCCTCTTCTTCAAAAAGCTCAAAAATAGCTTTGCTGTCTGTTATGGAAGCTTTGACAAATCGGAAGTTTTCATTTTTCATTACTGGCTCCAGTGTTGACAGGTTCCCAGCATAAGTTAAGGCGTCAAGACATATGATCCTGTAGTCCGAATGGGTTTTTAACATATAAAATATGAAGTTGCTCCCAATAAAGCCCGCTCCGCCAGTTACGATGATATTCATTTTTTTACCTCATATGCAAAATTAACATTGCAGTCTTTAAACAATGGAGCGTGAACATCCTTTTCTGCAATAATTGGGTCTTTAACTTCCCAAGTTATTCCAATTTCAGGGTCACACCACAGAATACTTCCCTCTGATGTGGGAGCATACAGATTATCTGCTTTATAAAGAAATTCAACATCATCGGTCAGCGTCAGAAACCCATGTGCGAATCCACGCGGGATAAGAAGCTGTCTCTTGTTTTCCGCTGAAAGCTCGACTGCTGCCCATTTTAAAAAAGTTGGGGATCCTTTGCGAATATCCACCGCTACGTCAAGCACCTTTCCCCTGGTGCAGCGAACGAGCTTTGCTTGAGCAAATTCACCTTTCTGGAAATGAAGACCTCTTATAGTGTTTTTTTTTGCTGAGAATGAGTGGTTGTCCTGAACAAAGACATAGTCTAAACCAGCATCTTCAAAAGAACGCCTGGACCATGTTTCCATAAACCATCCTCTGTGGTCGCCATAAATTTTGGGCTCAATGATATACAGGTCTCTTACTTCAGTTTCGATGATTCTCATTTTTAATACTTATACCTTCCTTCTGCAACATTTTTCAGATGCTGGCCATAAGGCGACTTACCGTAACGCTTTGCTGATTTGAGCAAAATCTCACTGTCGATCCATCCATTTATGTATGCAATTTCTTCGGGAGCTGAGATTTTAAGCCCCTGTCTTTGTTCAATTGTCCTTACAAAATCGGCGGCATCAACAAGACTATCCATAGTTCCGGTATCCAGCCATGCATATCCCCGGCTTAGTATCTGGACTTTAAGTGATCTGTCTTCCAGATATAGCCTGTTAAGGTCTGTGATCTCCAGTTCTCCCCTGTCGGAGGGTTTTACTCTTTTAGCATAGTCAACCACTCGTTGATCGTAGAAATAGAGGCCAGTTATACAGTAATTTGACTTTGGGCATTTGGGTTTCTCTTCAAGAGATACAACCTTGCCGTCCCCGTCAAACTCCACTATTCCAAAACGCTCCGGATCGTTCACATAATAACCGAATATTGTAGCCTGTCCATTCAAGGCATCAGCAGAAGCCTGTTTCAACAAATGCCTAAAACCACTTCCATAAAATATGTTATCCCCCAATACCATCGCACAACAATCTCCTTCAACGAAATCTTGGCCGATTATGAATGCCTGGGCAAGTCCGTCAGGAGATGGCTGTTCCTTGTATGAAAGTTTTATCCCAAACTGGCTTCCATCACCAAGCAACTTTTCAAAATTAGGCAGATCAGTCGGCGTTGAAATTATAAGGATATCTTTGATTTCTGCCAACATAAGAGTTGACAGTGGGTAGTAGATCATCGGCTTGTCGTATACAGGAAGCAGTTGCTTACTTGTGATCATTGTCAAGGGATAAAGACGGGTGCCTGCGCCTCCAGCTAATATTATGCCTTTCATTTTTGCACCCCTTTTTCATCATAATATGATTTATTATTCCTTATTCTATGTTTCACTTTCTGATACAATTCCTTTATTCCTCTATTTATTAGGTAATAAAATACTTGATCTAACTTTTCTATAAATGCAAAAGTTAAAAAAGAAAAACGTATTTTCCAAATACCGCTTCTTATATCACATACTTTTGCATTGTAATCAATCAGCTCAGGCAAATCATTTTTCAGCCCATCAATAATTTTTGATGAGTTGTGGTGTGTAATTAAATATTCTTTCGCATTTTTTAAGCATCTATTTACTGCTTCTGGATTATTAATTGCATAAAGGAGTGTTTCTTCCCAACATTTAGATGTGTTTTTAGCTAAAAAACCATTAAATTTATTTTTAATCACCTTGTTATACAAGGGACAATTTGTAAAAATACCGACTACATCGCATATAGTATATTCCAGAAATTTATTTATATATTTACAGTTTGAGAAAAAATTATCTTCCACAATGGCAATTCCTATATCATATTGTCCTTTCTTCATAAAATTTCTATATTTATTCATAGGCATTGGCATATAGTAATTTACTGCCATTAACTCAGTTTCTGTCTTGGGATAAACACCAATAAAATCAAATTGAATAGCTGTTAAAGCTTTTCTTTCTACATTTTTAAGAATAGGTGTAATATATTTTTCAAAAGTTATATTATGATCAGCATTTGCAGCAAAAATTATTTTAGTCAACCCCTTATTAGGGATATTTTTTATATCTATATTGTCAATTTCATATATTGTGTCTAACTTAACAATTCGTGAGCCAAACCTTTCTTTACAAAGTTCGCCAACGGTACTATTGCTTACAATAATGACATCAGCTATTTTAGCAATTTTATTAGCGTATTTAATACGGCTTTTATATCTATAAAATGGTGGCATATCTACTAAATCATCATCCATAATAAGGCAATAGAACAACCCACTCTCTTTAGAGATTTTAGCAACATAATAAGCTCCTTGAGAGCTTCCTCTAATAGAAAAAACTATGTCATTAGAAACAAAATCATTCCTTTGAATTTCGTCAATTCTTTTTTTTGTCAATTCGCCACCATGAACATCAATAAATCTATTAAGAATATCGATAAATAAATCTAGTGTTGGCGATATGCGTTCATATTCAATCAATATTTTTGACATTGTTCAAGACATTCTTTCCTTTAAGAATTGTTTTAAGAAAAGTTAGGATATCATCAAGTTCATTCCATTCCAACAATGTAGAAATTATTATATATACACTCATTCCCAATATAACTTGAATAATAAATTTAATAATATATGATATTGCCAAATAATTAATAAAATACACAATTACCCCCATAATAATTGCTCCTATAAAATATGGTGCAATATCTTTAACTGCCTCTTTAAGGTTATAATTAATTAGTTTCGCCACCATTAGCGTTGAGATTAGCATGACAACAATCGATACGATAACACGACACATCATTAACTCATTTATATTCCATGTTATTATATTTATAGTTATATATAGTGCAAGTAACATAAGAAATAGTCGAATTATTTCTAGCATTACTCTGTTATTGCTCTTTTTTAAACTATATAATAGTTGAGTAAAAATTGCCGTTATAGGATATGTTAAATAATAAATAGAAGACCACTTCTGTATTTCCACAGAAGGAAACCATTTCTCAGAAAACAATACTATGATTAGAGGTTCAGAACTTGCACATAAACCAAACATCATAGGCATAATAACAAACGAACTCATTCTTACAATTTTTCTTGTAATTTTTTTAAGTTCTATAGGATCATTTTGCCTTGAAGCAAAGGTAGGTAGTAATACACTACTTAATGCACTAAATATATAAACTGAAATTTGACGAGGAATTTGATCTCCTTTACTTAAGAATCCAAGAGTTTCTACTGAATATACTTTACCTACAATTATATTTGTAATATTATCGCCCAAATAATATATAAAAGCTGATAGAAAAACAAAAAAACTAAAAGAAAACATTTCCCTAAATTTATTCGAAGACCACTTCAATTTAAAGCGAAAATCCAACTTAATGAACATCAATATATTGAGTATAGCTTGTTGGAAAATTTGCTGCATTACCAGCGCCCAAACTCCCATTCCTAAATATGCAGCAATAATTCCAATAATGCCGGATATTAAACATGCAAACAAAGTTAGTTTGGCAAGGAGTTTAAACTCCATATCACGAGTCATTTTTGCAACTCGCACCGATGAAAAAGCTTGCAAAAACAGGACTATACCAATAATCCGTAGGACGTATTTTAATATCTCTTTCTTATAATATGCTGCAATTAAAGGCGCACTGAAATAAAGAACAATGTATAATCCGACTGCCATTGCAGTTGAAAAAATTAATACAGTAGAATAATCTTCATTATCAACTTTTTCTTTGCTTATTAAAGCAATATTAAAGCCACCTTGTATAAAAATATCAGTAAATGATAAAAAAACGCTTGTTATTGCTATAATGCCATAATCTTCTGGCATTAATAGTCTGGCAAGTATAATAGAAATAAAAAAAGCCATAAACTTTGATGTGAAAGTTTCAAGCATTTTCCAACCGGCACTATTCGCAAATTGTCTTTTTGTAACTTTATTCAATTAAGAGTTCTCCTATTTATCTTCTATTTTCGTTTCTCTAAACCAATTTTTATATGTCAACACATAAATCCAAATAAGGTACTGAATCCATTGTGCAAGGACATTTAAATATTGATCGGTGAGAATTTGATACATTAGTGGGACATATAAAAAACCACATATTATTGAGAACCTGATCTTTTTTCTTCCTCCTGAATATAATGCAATTTTATATGTTTTCCCATGTATCCATCCAAAAAACAAAAGAATAAACGCCATGTAGATAACGCCAAAATCTTCAATATAGTTACGCGCCACAGTAAATGCGTTACTGGAGTAATCATGATAATTAATGAACAATCCACCAGATGTAGTATTAACCACATCAACATTGACACCAAGCAACTGCAAAATAACGAAAATTAATCTAAAAGAATTTAAACCATTTCTAATCTCGAATCCACCTTTATACCATTCAACAAAACAAACCGAAGATAAATTAGTGTAGCTAGCTAAGCTTTTCAAAGCGAAAGATAGGCCACTGACTTCTCCATAAGCGTCTGGATTTTTTTGCAAAGAAACAATAATAAAAACAAGTAGTATCAAAACACCAGAAAAGACAACCCATCTTTTTCGTTTTTGTCTGTCCCGAAATGACATGAGGTTATCCTTATTAAAACCGTAAACAATCTGACTCATTAATGTAACAATAACCAATGTAAATGTTAGTGTCCGGCTTGTTGAAATTATACTCCAAATAAATGCAATCAAAAGGACTATAATAAGAACACACTTAGCATAGTAATGCGTTTTATTTTTTAAGCTAAACATTAAAATTGCAGGAAGTAAAAATATAGGTACAGATGGATAGGTGAATATTCCAATATCTTTTATCTCTTCAAGCCATGTAATTTTTCTTAATGTATACCATAAATTAGTTGAATAGTATGTTTGAATTCGACTAAACATAAAATGAAAATAAAAACAAGATACAATTATCACTAATAATAGAATAATCAACATTGTACGTTTTGAATACGCATATGTTAAATCATCATTTGCAATAGCACTGACATGCATCTTGTTAGTTGAGCACAAGAAACCAACAGTAAACATAAGAGATGGCAAACTAAGTAATAAATATTCTAACTCATTGCTATTCCATCCCAGTAAGCAATTTACTATATTTACAAAACCCCACATCAAATTAAGTAAAACAGGTGGGGCAAAAATGTGCCTATATCTTACATATGTGAAAATTAACAACATGACATTTAATAAAAAACATAAAAATGCTGCCATAATTATTCCCTGTTTTCTTTATAATCTATTTCAATTGATATTTTATTTGTTGCCACTATTTCTTCTACTAATGCTGTGATCGTATACTTTTTTAGTATTTCCCCTTCTATGGGCTGAAATGGTGAATTTAAAAAACATACTAATTCAGATAAATTACGTTCTCCTAAAATGAATACATTTTCCTCTCTATAAAAATCATAGTTTTTAATGCTTCGATTCGTTGTTATCAGTTTTATAGAATTAAAAATTGATTCAAAATCGCGGATCGTAGCTCCTGTTTGATTAGGCATAGCAATGTTAAGAACCGCTCTTGATTTATTAATATATTCTATAACTTTTGAATAGGGAATTGGTTTTGAGTGATATACCTTTTTCTTTGCAAATCTACCATTGGGAGTAATGATGTACTTAGTCTTCACGCCCAGTTCCTCCATCTTCCGTTGCAAATCTAAGATATACTCGCCTCTTCCCTCCTTATCAGCGCCAATATAAAAAACATCATATTGGGTTTCTTTTTTTGTCCCAATAAATAATCTAGAATAGCCGCCTTTATATAAATTTAAGCCGTATTTTTTTGCATCATATGAGTCATATGTCCATATTGATATGCTATTTGGAACTTCATAGGGTAATAAGTGTTTAGCTTTCCCTACCATATTTCCATACATAAAATTGATCTTTGAGTTTGGGTGAGTTTTTTTTAACCACTCTAAATACTCTTTTGTAATTAAGGGATCCTGAACAACTATAATGTCAACCTTTTTTTTAATTTTTGTATACCACACTAACTCAGGCAGCCCACATTTAAACCAAATTTCTCGTATTACTCTTCCAAACAACGTTTTATCCCTATATGGGTAAACGACATCAAAACCCTCAGCACATATACCTTCTGCAATATATCCTCTTCTTGCTGAAACGAAAATTACACTTTTTTCCCCTTTTATATACGACATGATTATTTATGACTCTTATTCCTTTCATATACAAAAAATAATTACTCAAATCATTAATTGTAAGAAATCATAGCGTTATTTACACTTGAGATAAAATATTCTATAAGGAGACTGGGGGTGTAAGCAAATATGAATATACACAAAAGCCCTAGACTAACCACGATACAAAGAAAGAAAATTTGCAACAGGTACAGGTACTATAACGACCGAGCAAAAGTCAGTTATCTGAACTTTCTCACCCACCAACAAGTAGCTGAACCTTGAAAAATCTATATAGGTTACGCACATAATACCAATTGTTGTCTTATGTAGCTTGGTAACGCGTTGATGAAGGTCTCGGTTATTTGGTTTTGTATTTTGTCCTTTCTGCCTTTGAGGTTGTTTCCTATGACCTGCAGTTACCGTACTGAGTATCTCAGCATCAGGGAATGAGAGAGCTTTATGCCCTCTGGCTCTTTGCAGTACAGGAAGAAAGGTATTCCCGTCGGACCATCCGAGCGTAAGCATGCGAAAACCTCGGCAGAACTTATTGCTGGTATGGTCAAAAACACGCGCTAGCAACTCCACCTTCTTGCTGTTATTGCGGCTGAAGAGAGAATCATCAATTATCAGCACAGACTCTCTGTCGCTTCCCGTAAGGCGGTCAACTTGTGCTATGAGCCTGCTCATGACAAGATACAGAAGTTTCTCCCAGTTAAAATATCCGCAGTTGAGAAAACGGTAGGCGGTATTCTTTCTGAATGATAATT
>Ga0302241_1002513_pt1 | contig 10894 bp, 12 predicted proteins | sample AAG_UR_Arg_MG_FD_193532 | JGI IMG/M metagenome (GOLD analysis project Ga0302241, IMG submission 193532) | Enriched activated sludge microbial communities from anaerobic digester in WTTP, New Holstein, Wisconsin, United States - AAG_UR_Arg | ecosystem: Engineered > Bioreactor > Anaerobic >...
GCGTCGAAAGCACCGGCCGCGTCTTTGGTCAGGGAAAGAACAAGGATGGGCGTTCGGTCCGTGCTCTCACGCACCCTCGCCAGCAGCCATAGCCACGCCATGCTCGCAATTCGCCGCTGCCCCACCGGCGCCGCGAGGCAGTATTTGTTGCGGACCGACCATCGCCAAAAGTCACGGAGAATGCTATGATGACTGGCATGAACTCAAGCCTCTAGGAATTTGTAGTAGTGACAGTGGCGGATTTGGGTAGACTGGAGCGAAGAACCGACGTGAGAGGGATTTGTGCGTACGAGTACGTCAGAAAGTCACACGAGAACGGTCTCCCCACGTACTTGTACACGTACTCTTACACGTACTCGTACGCTCAGATCTCCTACCGCTCCCAGTCTTCCCCGTAAGGCAACTCTCTCAGGACTGCAGCCATGCCTGAACTCGGTGTCAATATCGACCATGTCGCGACGCTGCGGCAAGCGCGCAAGACTTATGAACCCGATCCCGTCTGGGCCGCCGCACTGGCGGAACTGGGCGGTGCCGACGGAATTACCATCCATCTGCGGGAAGATCGCCGTCACATTCAGGACCGCGATCTCCGACTGCTCCGCCAGACGGTGACTGTCAAATTGAACCTGGAACTGGCCTGCAATCAGGAGGTGCTGGACATTGCCTGCGAAGTCCGGCCGGATCAGGCGACGCTGGTACCAGAACGCCGGGAAGAAGTCACGACCGAGGGCGGGTTGGACGCCGTGGGGCATCGCGAAGCGGTGGCTCGCGCAGTCCGGCAGTTGCAGGACGCCGGTATTTTCGTGAGTCTGTTCCTCGATCCCGTCCTCGACCAGATTGAACTAGCTGCGGAAATCGGCGCGGGTGCGGTCGAATTGCACACCGGGCAGTACTCGCTGGCGCGCGGCCAAAAGCGGCAAGATGAACTTGCCAAGCTGGCTGCGGCCGGCCGCCGGATCCGGCAATCCGGAATGGCCTTGCACGCCGGGCATGGGCTGAACTACCAGAACGTTCGGCCTGTGGCGCAGATCGCGGAGATGCACGAGCTGAACATCGGCCACAGCATCATCGCCCGCGCTGTGTTCGTCGGTCTGGAACGAGCCGTGCGCGAGATGAAGCAACTGCTCGCGGACGGCAGGTCTTTCGGATGAACCTCGCGATCGTCAGCTGGTTCGCCGCGGGATGCGGCCGAGTATCCTCCGAAGTTACATTCGGGAACTGGCGGCGGACATGGGGAAAGACGTTCCACGGCCTGCCCCTGTTTCGCTCTGCGACTAGGAGGCTGGTTGAGGCAGGATGAACAGATCGCGGATTGGGCAGCGGAAGCCGGGCAGCACATCGCCGCCGGTCAATTCGCCATCGGCCCGCAACGTCGCGCCAGGACCATCGGGGTGATGAACGCGCACGGTCCGCGACACAGGATTCACGACCCAGACCAACCGCACGCCGGCTTGCAGGTAGTCTTCCACTTTGCTGTCCACGTCGTATGCCAGGTCATGGGGCGAGACGACTTCCACCGCCAGATCGGGCGCAATCCGGATGTGGCCCTCCGGCGGCTGTTCCCTGGGCAGCCGCCCAAACCGGATGAAGGAGACGTCCGCCCGTCGCACTTGGCCGGGATCGTCCGGGAAACATTGGAACGAAGTGCCTTCGGGAAATACCCAGCCGAGATGCCGGCTGCGACAAAACTCCTCCATTCGATGATGGATTTGCCCAGCAATGTAACTCGACTTCGCCCCCATCTTCCGCTCCACGAGTCCTCCGCCGACGAGTTCATAGGCGTCCGCGTCGGGCCGCGCCAGCAGTTCTTCAGGATTGTACTGGATGTCGGTCGTAACTGTGCTCATAATCAAGCCGAACCGTAACGTACAAGAATGCGCCTAAATCTGTCCGCGATATCTTGTCACATTATAGGCACACGCCACAACGCCTGTCACCACCCGAAGCGAGACACCACGAAAAACACGAAAGACGCGAAACATGGGGCGGTCGGCCGCGTGCCTTGGGAAGTGCCAGTCTCGGTTCGTAAGGCGGGCTCAGGTGCGGGGGAAGCCGCTTGTTTCAACCTCTCTCCTTGGTTATGCTCACTCCTGGACCTGCAACCCGCAACCCGCAACACTTTCCCCATGAACACCTCGGACCGTCTTTCCACCGGCATGCCCGGCTTTGACGAACTGCTGGGCGGCGGCTTGTTGCCGGGCACGCTGGCGGTGGTGGTCGGCGCGACCGGCATCGGCAAGACGCAGTTCGGTTTGCAGTTCGCCCGCGCCGGCGCAGCTCAAGAGCGGCGCAGCGGGGTGATCTTCGACGTCTCCGCACGCGGCGATTCGCAGAGCCATGCGCAGTACGCCCAGCGGATGTTCGGCTGGAGATTGCAGTGCGTCGCGGGACAGGATCGGATGGACCTGAGCGACTTCTACGCGGCGGAACGTGCGTTCGGGGACTACCTGCACGTGTTCGACTACAGCGGCCGGCGGGTGACCCGGCAGGATGTCGACTGGGACCAGTGGCGGCATTGGCAAGCGGAGTTGAACGCCAAGCTGCAGTCGGCCATCGCCTTTCTGTACGGCAGCTTTGTCGGCGGCGCGCGGCGTGTCGTGTTCGACGGGATCGAGCCCTCCGACCGCCCCCACGATTCGATCCAATTGAATCTGCTGGAGTACGTCTATCACCAGGTCGTCCGCAAGGACCCGGAGTGGGTGGCGCGGGACCTGTTTCGTCAAGAATACCGGCAACATGCCGAAGCGGCGGCCCGGCACACCTACGAGCCATCCCAAATCGGCTGCCTGTTGCTGTACACATCGCACGAAATGATGCTGGACGAACTCATCTCGCGGCCGCTGGACGAAGGCGACATCCTGTCCAATGCCAACACGCTGATCTATATGGGCAAGATCCGCGAAGGCCACCGGTTGCGGCGTGCGCTGTACGTGGGCAAACACCGCGGCAGCGTCTGTACGGACGAAGTGCAGATGTATGCGATCGACGAGCGGGGACTGAGAATCGAGTGAGCAGCGTTCGAGAAACAACGGTCCAGTGTTTCTTGCCGATCATCACACGGAGTGTGATGGCTACTTTGACGGGGCGACACTTATTTCTCGAACGCTGCTAGGGGATCGGGATGCGGGATGCGTCAAGATTATCGGAGCCTTACGGCAGGGGCGCCGGCTTGCCCGAACGAGGCAGACAAGATAGACTCGACGTGACGGCAAGATCGAATTCAGAAGGAAACCACGCATGTCGATGAACAGCCCGCCGCCGGCGGTTCCGCAGCCGGAGAATCCCTCCGGCGGCAGCAATCCGTTCAGCGATAATCCCTACGCAACGCCGCCGATGACGAGCGACGTTCCTGCGACTGGCCCCTATCCCGTCGCGCCGGGGGCCACCGGACGCGGGATGACTCGTCATGTGCCGGTGGTCGCCATCCTGATGATGGTCACGCCATCCCGCCCCCCGATCTCCGTCCTCCGATCTCCGCCCTCCGACTTCCGACCTCCTCCCTCAGTCCCGCCAGCGGTAGCGGACGATGCAGTAGAAGGCGTTGACGCCGTCTCGCCAGCCGATCTTCTTGCCTTCCTTGTAGCCGCGGCCCTCGTAGCGGATCGGCAACTCCTTGATCCGCACCCCGCGGCGGGCCAGCTTGGCGGTCACCTCCGGCTCGAAGCCGAAGCGGTTTTGCTGGATGTCGAGCGATTGCAGCAGCGGCCGCGGAATCATCTTGTAGCAGGTCTCCATGTCCGTCAGCCGCAGGCCGGTGAACAGGTTCGACGCCCAGGTTAGCAGGCGATTGCCCAGGCGGTGCAAAAACGACGGATCTTGCGGCACGTCGTTCAGGTACCGCGAGCCGTAGACCACATCCGCCTCGCCGCGCAGAATCGGTCCCAGCAGGGACGGCAGATCATTAGGGTCGTACTCCAGATCGGCGTCTTGGACCACCACCACGTCGCCGGTCGCGGCGGCGAAGCCCGTGCGGAGCGCCGCCCCTTTGCCCTCGTTCCGGGGCTTGCAGATCACGCGCAGCTCCGCCCAGTCTCCCAGTTGTTCCAGAACCTCACGCGTACAGTCGGTGCTGTGGTCGTCCACCACGATGATCTCTTTGGCGATCGGCACGGCTCGGACGCGACCGAGGATCTCGGCCACCGTCTGCTGTTCGTTGTAAACCGGGACCACGATGGTCAACTTGAACCCTGCCGGCACCTCGATAGGTGTTGCCGAACCGGGCACAGGCGGAGCCACGCTGTCAGGCCGCGCGCCATTTGGCGGCGGGGCATGGGGATAGGCAGTTTCGTCGCTCGGCATCAAAGGCCCCTTGTCGGTCTTCCGGAGGATTCAAGCGAATTATAGACGGTTTCTCCGTCCGATTGTAGAAGGGAGTTGGCAGCGCATCGGGCTCGTCCGCATGATGGGTGTCCGAGGATGACCCGCATGAACCCGGACACCGAATGCCTGCCGCCGCGACGCCGAACTGGCCGGCGCCGAAGCCGCCAGCGAAGCGGATTCCGTGAGCAACGTCCTGACAGGCGCCAAAGCCGGCGACGACCGTCCGGGACAGCGTCGGAATGACGGAGCCGAAAAGCAACTGGTTGCGGCCCCCGCATTCGGCTGTAATCGGGCCATGATTTCCCAAGCCGAACTCGACCGCCTCTTTGAGCGGCTGGTAACGAGGGTTCACACTCCTCTTCTCGATTCTGCCGCGCCAGGGGCCCTCGAAGAAGTTCCGGGCCCTCCCGACCCAAACGTGCAGTTGACGCTGGAGGAGTTCACGCTGGACGAAGTCCTGTTGGTGAACTCGCCGCTGCCGTATCTGGCGATGGTCGCCAGCCTGCTGGAAGGCCGCACGATCGGCCGCGAGGAACTCCTGCAGAGGCTGCGAAAAAAGATGAGACAACGCAGCTTCGACAGGCTGCCGCGGCGTGAATATGTTCGCCGACCCCGCCGAAACGGCCGACCGAAGGTCTCCCGCAATCCGCGAGACCGCGCGCAACGGCCGACCGAAGGCACCTTCACGATGGCCCGCGAAAATGGTAGCATGCTCCGGCGTTTTTCGCACCTTTTTTCAACAGGCTGCCATGCCGCGAGATTTTCTCAAAGACGTCAGAGACGAATACGGCGTGATTGTGATCGGCAGCGGCCTGGGCGGGCTGACCGCCGCCAACGTCCTGGGACGCAACGGCCATTCGGTGCTGCTGTTGGAACAACACTACAAGCTGGGCGGTCTGGCCACGTGGTTCAAGAGGCCTGGCGGCCAGATCTTCGACATCTCGCTGCACGGCTTCCCCGTCGGCATGATCAAAAGCTGCCGCCGCTATTGGAACGCGGAGATTGCGGATCGGATCGTTCAACTGAAGCGCATCCGCTTCGACAACCCCATGTTCTCGCTGACGACGAGCTACACGCGGGAGGACTTTACCAAGCTGCTGACCGAACGGTTCGGCATCGCGCCGCAGGCGGTCCAGGGGTTCTTCGACACGGCGCGAAGCATGAACTTCTACGACGACCAGTCGGCCACGACGGGGCAATTGTTCGAGCGGTTCTTTCCCGGCCGCCAGGACGTGGTGCGGTTGCTGATGGAGCCCATCGTCTACGCCAACGGCTCGACGCTGGAAGACCCGGCCATCACCTACGGTATCGTGTTCTCGAATTTCATGTCCAAGGGCGTGTACATCTTCGAGGGCGGCACGGATCATTTGATCCAGTTGATGCACAACGAGTTGGTCCGCAACGGCGTCGACGTGCGGATCCGCTGCGATGTGCAGCGGATTGTGGTCGAGCACGGTCGAGTGGCGGGCGTCCAGGTCAACGGTCGGACCATCAAGTGCCGGGCCGTCGTGTCGAACGCCAATCTGAAATCGACCATCCTGCAGATGGTCGGCGAGCGGTATTTCGATCGCCAGTTCCTGGACCAGGTCCGCGCCGTACGGTTGAACAACTCCAGCACGCAAGTCTACATGTCCTTTCGCGAAGGCGACTTGATCGACGAGGCCACGGGCGACTTGTTGTTCTGTTCCACCGCCCGCGAGTTCCGGACGGACCTGCTGCTGAGCCGCGACATCACCAGCCGGACCTTTTCCTTCTACTACCCGCGCACGCGCCCGGACGCCCGGCCGCGCTGCTTTGTGGTGTCCAGCACCAATGCCCGTTACGAGGATTGGGCCCGGCTGACGCCGGATGAATACCAAGCGAGCAAACGCGACTTGATCGAAACCACGCTGCAGGCGCTGGAAAAGTACGTCCCCGATTGCCACCGACGGGTTGTCCATGCCGAGGTAGCCACGCCGCTGACGTTCGAGCACTACACCAAGCACGTGGCGGGGGCCAGTTTTGGCACCAAGTTCGAGGGCCTGGCCGTCAGTCGAGGTCTTCCGCAACAGATCGGCGGCTTGTACCATGCCGGCAGCGTGGGCATCATCATGTCGGGCTGGCTGGGCGCCATCAATTATGGCGTGATCGTGGCCAACGACGTGGACGGTCAACTGTCGAAGCCTGGACTTGAAGGGGCAGCAAGCAAGACATGAATCAGGATCAAATCCAAGCCGCCATCCCGCATCGCCCGCCGATGCTGTTGGTCGATGAAGTCGTCGAGCAGGACGAATCGCGGATCGTGTGCCGCAAGGCATTTCGCCCGGACGAGTTCTTCTTCCAGGGGCATTACCCCGGTCACCCCCTGGTGCCCGGCGTGATCTTGTGCGAAAGCGCCATGCAGGCGGGCGCGGTGCTGTTGGCCGAGTTCGTCCAGGGGACCGAGGGCGTGCCGGTGGCCACGCGGTTGAACGACGTCAAGTTCAAGAAGATGATCCGGCCCGGCGATACGATTCAGATCGAGGTGACGCTGCAGGAACGGCTGGCGGATGCCTTTTTCCTGCAGGCCAAGGTGACGTGTGACGGCAAATCGGCGGTCCGATTTGACTTTGCTTGCACCATCGCCAAGATCACGGAGTAAGGGAGTCGTCCTGCGGCGAGGCATCCGATGGCGGTGCTCGACATCAATTGGAATCCTTCGGCCGGGCAACTCAGGCGGTTCGCGCTGCTGTTGGCAGCCTTGCTGATCGGCGTCGCGCTCTGGCTGGACTGGAAGTCTCCTGCGTCTCCCTGGGCGACGGCAGCATGGTTGGCGGCGGCCGCCGCGGGCGGAATCGGCCTGCTGTGCCCCCGCCTGATGCGCATCGTGTACGTGGCCTGGATGGCCGCCGTGTTTCCGATCGGCTGGACGGTCTCGCACGTGCTGCTGGCGGCGATCTACTACTTGGTCATCACGCCGATCGGCGTTATCATGCGAGTCTGCCGTTACGATCCCCTGCAGCGGCGATTCGACCGGAACGCCAAAACCTACTGGAAACGGCGTGAGGAACAAAACGATACGAAGCGCTACTTCAAGCAGTATTGAAGCGGACCTATGACGACATCGGAAGAAGAACAGCAACAGCCTGTCGCCCCGCCGACAGCGGATTTTGCCGATCAAGCGGAGGAGTCCCAGCCGGGAATTGTGGCCGAGTTCTGGGACTTCTTCCTTCACAACAAGAAGTGGTGGATCACGCCGATCATCGTGGTCCTCCTGTTGATGGGCCTGCTGATCCTGCTCAGCGGCAGTTCCGTCGCGCCGTTTATCTACACGCTGTGGTAGGTTGACGGTCTGAATCCACAACTACGTCCCAGCGTGCGAAGAAAGCCTCCATGCTGAACCGGGAGGTGACTTCGGCCGCGCGGCGGCCCAGCTGCGCTCGTTTGGCCTCGTCCGACACCAGTTGCCGCAATGCGCCGGCCATCGCGTCCACGTTCTCCGGCGGGACCAGCAGCCCATCCACGCCGTCACGGATGATCTCCGCGGGCCCGCTATCGCAGGCGCAGGCAATGCAGGGCAGAGAGCACGCCATCGCTTCCAACAGCGCGTTGGGAAAGCCTTCGTATCGCGAGGGCAAAACGAACACGCTCGCTTCGAGCATCGCAGACTGGGGCCGATCCACCCAGCCCGGCAAGTGGACGTGGTTGCGGACGCCGAGCGAATCCGCCAAGTTCTCCAGTTTCCGTCGCTCCGGCCCCTCGCCGAGGATCTGCAACGACCAATCCGAGTACCAGGGGGCGATGCGGGCAAAGGCTTGGATCAGCAGGTCGAATCCTTTCTCCGGACTCAACCGCCCGACGCCGATGATGCGCGGCCGGCGCTGTTCGGGTGGCGAAATCGGCGCTGCCGGCGGCGACACCGCGTTGGGAATCACGTACACCGGCCGAGTTCCAGCCAGCGTGCGAGCGGACTTGGCCACCGCCTGGGTCTGCACGACCCAAGCGTGGCAACGCGGGTAAGTCCGCCGCCGCAGCCATTCCCAGATAAAGCCCAGCGATTGGTGCCGCGGATCGCTGCGTTCGGCAATCACGACCTGCTGCGGCCGGCCCCAGCACGCCAACAGCGTGAGCACGTTCATCTTGTCCGTGAAACTGATCACGCGCCTTGCGTCTGCCTCGCGAATCGCCTGCCGCAAACGCCGGACGCGCGTCCAGGTGTTGCTGATTTGCTGCCAAGGGTTCTTCGATTCCTGCATCAGGCCCAGTGCCAGCCGGCAAATGCGCGAATCCAGACGGATCGCATCGGAATCGGCCGTGGCGAGCGTGATCACGGTCACTTCCCGTGCCGTCTCAGCCCAATGATTGGCCAAAGCACAGAACACGCGTTCGGCACCGCCTCCGCTCAAAGCGTGGATGACCATCGTCAACCGCCGATCGCCGGCCCGTTCATTCATGCCGCTTCCTCAAGTACCAGCAACAAACAACTTGCTTAAGGATCGGCGAATCAACAACTGTCCAGTTCTTGTTGGCAATCATCACGCGGAGCGTGATGGCTACTTTGAAATCGCGACAGTTATTGATTCGCCGATCCTAACCCCATTTTTCTGTCACCCATTTTTCTGTCAGTTCTTCTTGTCTTTCTTCTTTGCTTCCTTCTGTTTCTCCCGCCAGCCTGTCACCCCCGTTCCTGGATGCCTTATACTATCGCGATCCTTGGTACGAATACAGGACAGGTAGAGCACGACGGTCTGATCCATGAACGGCGGCAAGGCGAGAAAGAATGGCAACTGGGGCAAGAAGCTGATCTTCTTGCTGGTCGGCCTTGCCTTGAGTCTGGTCGTTTGCGAAGTCGCCTTGCGGTTGGTTGGCGTGAGCTATCCGCAGCCTTACGCCCCCGACCCGTACTGTGGTACTCGTTTGCGGCCGGGCTACGAGTTCTGGTGGAAGAAGGAAGGCTCGGCCTGCGTCCGGATCAACCGCCACGGCTTTCGCCAAGGCGATCGCGAGCCTGCCAAGCCCCTCGGCACGTTCCGTGTGGCGGTGCTGGGAGACTCGTTCATCGAAGCTTTTCAAGTGCCGGACGAGCAGACGTTTTGCGCTCAACTGGAACCTCGTCTGCAAGACTGTTCCGCACTGACCGACAGACGCGTCGAGGTGCTGAACTTCGGCGTCTCCGGCTACGGCACGGCGCAGCAACTCCTGATGCTGCGGCATTACGTCTGGCAATACCAGCCGGACGTCGTCGTGCTGGCCTTCTTTCCCGGCAATGATCTCCGCAACAACTCGGCGGAACTTGAGCCCTACCAAGTGCGGCCCTTTTATCGGCTGCACGGCGCCGACCTGGTATTGAACGATGCCTTCTTGCAGCATCCCGAGTACCTGAAAGCGCATTCCGCGTGGGTGCGGTGCAAAGTCGCGTTGATCGACGGGTTGCACACGCTGCAACTGGTTTACCAAGTCCGCGACGCATGGCGACAGCGGGCCGCCACGACGCCAACGGACGGCGCTCCCGGCATCGATCTGGCTCCCTTGGCCGAACCACGCGACAAATCGTGGCAGGACGCCTGGAATCTGACAGACCGCCTGCTGGTCGAAACGGCAGACGAAGCGGCCAAGCATCAGGCCCGTTTCGTGTTGATGACGATCGGCAGCGACGTCCAAGTCCATCCCGACGAAGCGGTCCGCCAATCCGCTTGTCAGCGGCTTGGCGTCGAGGATCTCTCGTATGCCGACCGGCGTTTGAATGAACTCGGCCGGCAACACGGTTTTGCCGTCGTCAACCTGGCCGAGCCGATGGGCCGTTACGCTAGCAAGAACCGCGTGTACCTGCACGGTTTCGACAATACCCAACTGGGCGTTGGACATTGGAACGTCGAGGGCAACCGGGTGGCCGCCGAAATCGCTGCCCCCGCGATCTGCAGTCAACTGCAGGCTCAGCCAGACAAGTAGTCGTCAACAGAACGCATTTTTCAGACAAGGACTGCCGGAAAAAGCTGACAGAAAAACGGGGTCACAAAAAGATACAAAAACGCAGGTACGGCTGCATCTTGCGCAGCAGTTCCGGAAAGCGGGCGATTCCTGGGTCTCGAGGACCCGCCGTAAGGAATACAGGCGTTGGGCCGCTGACTCCGTGGACTGCCCGTCCGCAGGGACGGGGCATGTCGAAACCAGCAACGGAGTGGTGGTTGAGTACGCGTACCTCATGGCAGAGGTGCGTCGCGCGTTGCCCTGGAGGGTGCGACGGCGCGGCGTGCCGGAAAGGAGACCCATTCATGCTCGTTTTGTCTCGCGGCCGCAACGACAAGATCGTCTTTCCCAATCTCGGCATCACGGTCGAGATTCTGAAAGCGCGATCCGGGCCAATCCGGACTTCCGCGGTCTGAAGGTTTATGCGATCAGCGGCACGTCGCCGGACGCGCTAGGGGTCGTACGAGGCCCCCAAGGGGTCGACCGCTGGTTCCCGAAGCCGTTGAACCCCGAAGTCTTGGTCCGCGAATTGTCGCGCGAGTTGAAAGTGATGCCGGCGTGAGGTGGATGACCGTCAACGGTGATGCTTGCTGATGCGAGGGGCTCTATTCCGGCACCGGTTCCAGGGGACTGTGAGCGATCAGAAAAC
>Ga0302241_1002516_pt1 | contig 10888 bp, 4 predicted proteins | sample AAG_UR_Arg_MG_FD_193532 | JGI IMG/M metagenome (GOLD analysis project Ga0302241, IMG submission 193532) | Enriched activated sludge microbial communities from anaerobic digester in WTTP, New Holstein, Wisconsin, United States - AAG_UR_Arg | ecosystem: Engineered > Bioreactor > Anaerobic >...
TGTAGCGGTCAGGGTGTTCAACTTATGCGGTCGCAGTATTCAGTTGACACGGCGCATGCGCCCCTCCTCCGATCTGCACATTTAGCCTTTTTGTCAATTGTGTAGGTCTGACCCCATCGGCATTGCCTTGGTGATCGTTGCAATCCCAATGGTAGCTATATGGTCGGGGTGGGTCAATTTCTTTCCGGCTTTTTCGGTCAATTATAGCCCGGTGTTGACAATGGCCAGAGCAACAGGGTCCGTGATTCTCTTATGAAATCTGCGGGATAAAATTCCCCACCCTGTGCCTGGGGAATTTATTTTGCAAAAGTGGGGATTTTAGGCTTGCAAAAAACAATCAAACAATTATAAGATTGCGAAGCAGGTAGGGACGTACATATTGCCTGTGATACCGTTTGCTCAGGTTGGGTCCCGGATACAGTGTAATGATGTCCATCAGGCGGCGGACAAGTTAGCCTTTTTGTCAATTGTGTAGGTCTGACCCCATTGGTGTTCTAACAGGTACATAAATCCATTCTTAAACGGAAGGTATGTGATATCTACACCCCATACCTGATCTTCGTGGTCTGCCTGAATATTGCGAAGCAGGTATGGACGTACATACTGCCTGTGATACCGTTTGCTCAGGTTAGGTCCCGGATACAGCGCGATGATGTCCATCAGGCGCATCAGGCGGCAGACAAGTTAGCCTTTTTGTCAATTGTGTAGGTCTGACCCCATTGGTGTTTTCCGATGATGTCCATCAGGCGCATCAGGCGGCAGACAAGTTAGCCTTTTTGTCAATTGTGTAGGTCTGACCCCATTGGTGTTTTTCGGTTCTGTCATATTTTTCATGTCTCATTTCATGGGAGCACTATAGTAGAGCTAAGCTCATAGTCAAAATTTAAAGTCTGTGGTATTTTTTTCATGGCATAGTCCTCCGTCTGATAACGTTTTAGTGTAGTAACTAAATTTTACCAGAAAAAGGAGGCTGTGCCATTCTTTTTGCCGATTTTTATTGAATTGTCATGGTCCGGTCACGTTTTCTAAAGTGCGAAGTTTGAGTAAAATATGTATACAGAAAACTTTATGAAGGTATAATTATGAAACGTGAGTATATGTGAATAATGTCTGCGATGCCTAATATTGAAATTAAGAGGCTTGATCTTATTGCGTATATACAATGATATTGAGATTAGTCTCCAAGTTAGGTAATTAAAACGATACTGTGTAACTTTTCGATTTATTTATTTTTTTGTGATTTTAGTTTTGCTTGAATCAGAAACGAATCATGTAGCTTGATAGCTTACCTCCCCAGCATGCGTAAGAGAAAAAGCAATCAAGCAGTTCTTGACTCTTGCCTTATTTGTTCAAGAATTAAATAATTATGAATTAATTTTGAGAGGATGAGAACAATGCTTACAATTAGCCAAATGCTTAAGCCAAGAAAAAATGTCTTTTCTGACACTACAAGAGAGGATGTATTGGACCTAACTGATTTAGCGGAGAATCGGATAGACGCACATAAATTTTTTGAAGAGAACTTCCAAACGCAGGGTATGAAAGTTTTATTTGATACCGCCTTTGCACGATTCAAGGGTGAATCCGACACCGGAGTCATTAAATTGACCCAGGCCATGGGCGGCGGTAAAACTCACTGCATGTTAGCTCTAGCTTTGTTGGCACAGAATGTTGAAATAAGGGAAAAAGTTCTTGGGCCATCTTATTCCGGCATTGGTGATATCAAAGTAGTCTCATTCTCGGGTCGCGAAAATGCCGATTTTGGTATCTGGGGTAGCATTGCAGAACAGCTAGGCAAAAAAGAGTTTTTTAAAGACTATTATTCTCCATTAAAAGCTCCGGGGGAAAAATCCTGGGTTGAACTGCTTAAGGGGCAAAAAACTCTCATTTTGCTGGACGAACTACCGCCATATTTAGAAAATGCCAGGTCGATTATGGTTGGGAACTCAGATCTGAGCAAAGTAACAATTGCTGCTCTATCAAACCTTTTCGCTGCTTTAGGTAAAGAACAGTTAGCAAATGTGTGCCTTGTATTCTCTGATCTGAAAGCGGCATATGAGTCGGGCAGCGAACTATTGCAGTCAACCTTCCGTGAACTTGAAGCGGAAGCAAATAGAATTGCAATTGAAGTGACTCCGGTTGCACTGAACAGAGATGATATATACCACATTTTAAAGAAACGTTTGTTCGAAGACGTAGATGGATTCGACTATGATTATAATATCAACGAAGTAGCTAAAGCTTATAAATCAAGCGTCGAAAAAAGCAAAAAACTAGGCTTTACAGGCTATACACCGGAAGCTGTCTTTAGTGGAATCAAAGATTCGTATCCCTTTCATCCGTCAATTAAAGATTTATACGCGCGTTTTAAGGAGAACCAAAATTTCCAACAAACCCGCGGCCTGATTAAATTAATGCGCCAGATCGTCCGTCAGTTCTACGAAAGTGGCATGGCAAAGGAGAATTATTTGATTAACGTTTTTGACTTCAGTCTTAATGAACAAAAAATGCTGAGTTATATCCGTCAGATCAATCCCTCGCTCGAGGAGGCAATCAACCATGATATTGCGCAGGATGGTAAGTCAATTGCAGAAGTTATTGATTCAGAAATGCCTAAAAACAAAGGGGTAACACAGGATATCGCGAAGCTTCTCCTAGTTTCCTCCCTATCCACAGTACATCATGGTTTACTAGGACTTACTGAACCAGAAATATTCGGATATTTGAGCGCACCTAATACTGACATTAACGAAATAAAGACCAGTCTTGAGGAGTTAAAGACCCTTTGCTGGTATATAAAACAAGATAATAGTGGCAGGCTCTATTTCCAAAATACCAGAAACATGGTTGCCGAAATGAACACCCTTGTTGACAGCTACACGAATGAGAATGCAAAAAAAGAGCTGAAAAGAATACTGGAACAAAATTTTAGCCCAAAACTAAAAATCTGCTATGAAATGCTTTATGTGCTACCTGCAATCGACGAAATTGATCTTGATCAGAATAAGATTTCTTTGGTTGTATTTGAACCATATCCAGGAAGTGAGCTGCACCCAGAACTGAAAAAATTCCACGATAACATTTCGCTCAAGAACAGAGTCATGTTCCTTTCCGGACAGCGCAATATGATGGAAAAACTTTATGGCAATTCAAAAAAACTTAAGGCGATACAGCATATCGTTGATAATATGACAAACGAAGGTGTTCTTGCGACGGATCAACAATATAAGGAAGCTGAGATACAGCGTGACAAGGCTATCCAAGCTTTATTCTCAACGATCAGGGAGACATTTGTAGCCCTTTATTATCCAACTAAAAACGGGATTGAGCTTGCTGAATTCAAGCTTGAGTTCAAGGAAAACAAGTTTAACGGCGAGGAACAGATCATAACTTGCTTGACTGATAGCTCAAAATATGAGGCCTTCTCTAAAGATGACCAATTCTTGGAAAATCTTCGTAAGAAATGCGAAGCCCGACTCTTTACCATAAAAGAACTCCCCTTCTCCCAGATAAAAGAAAGAGCTGCAACCACAGTGTCTTGGCAGTGGTATCACCCAGATCAGCTTGAAAGTTTAAGATTAGACTGTATTAAAAAAGATAAGTGGAGAGAAATTAACGGCTACCTGGTGAGGGGGCCTTTTGAAAAGGATCCAACATCAGTATTGGTGGAGCAAACATCCTATGATGAAAAAACTCACGAATTTACATTGAAAATACGTGGCATAGGGGGCAAGGTTTTTTATGATATCGGAGGAGATCCTACCTCTGCTTCTACAGAAGTTATGGACCAAGTCCTGGTGACTACAGAACCTGCCATTCGCTTTGCCTGTATAGATCCTACAGGAGAGAGAAAGACCGGTGATATTGTTGAATTTACCGGGAAAGTCCCCATCAAATATGGCCAAAGGACTACGCCGAACGGCGATGTGATGACTCTTGTCACTAATCCGAAATATGTAGTCAAATACACGACAGACGGCAGTGAACCAAAAGAAAACGGAGGCATATACAATGGTGAATTTGTATTACCTCAGGAAAGTAAATTTGTCAGGGTCGCTGTTTATTACAAAGATAAACTGCTTGAGGAAAAGAACATCAGCGTAATCAAAGACAGAGTCTCTACGCCGTCTAAGACAATTGATAAGAGTAAAGCACTTACCTATCGCTATAAGTATAAAAAGCAAATGGGAGATACAGAATCAAGCTACAATGAGCTGGCACTACTCTCAAAACTGGATGGAGTCCTTATTAAAGGGGCCACAGCGGAAATATATAACAAATCAAATAATGATAACTATATCGAGTTTAATGCAAGCGTTCCATATTGGGCCGGAGATCTTCAGTCTCTTATTGATCTTGTTCGAGATACCAGCTTCAAGGATACTGATGTCATAGTGAACTTCGGGTATAAAGAGCTGATTTTTATAACAGGAGAATTGTTTACTCAATGGCTTGATATGAATAAATTTGATATGAACGATCTTGCCCAAAATGGGGAAATCATGCAATGAGCAAAAAATATTTTGGTTTTGGCTTCGATCCTACTGAAAGCGGAAACCACTTTTATGTTGTCATTCCCAAAGAAGCAACAGCAGAGGTTGAGATTTATGAGAGATTTCATTGGGATAACGATGAGCAAAAAATTACAAGCAAGGATATCTTGAAACTCAGGATATCTAGATACAAGTGGGCGAAGCTGTCCAATGATGTCGGAGCTGAGTTCAACGCAAGGTTGAAAGCCAATAAAAAGCCAACCGGCAGATTTTTAGTAGGAGAAACACCTGTCGAAAAGTTGTTTGGCAAGGAATTAATGGTCTTGCTTTGGGGTGTTGAGAACAACGACCCTGCAGGTATCCCGACTGCAATTCGCAACTGGAAAGGACTTCAACCCGAGGAACGCTGGTGGCTCTACACCATGACGAATGCAAGCACCGGAAAGATCAATGATAAACGGGGCTGGCGCATGGCTTTGCGATATGCGCTGTGCGAAAATCCGGTGGATGAGTCAAATCAAATATCATTGTTCACTGATTCAATGGAAGGAGAATAACTTTGGACAGCCAGATGTCTTTTATAGAAAAGCAGTTTCCCGTAAGCAAAGTTAGCAAAGAAAGCTATAAAGAAAGAAAAGCCAATAATGGGCAAACCTTGACTGGGCTTGGAAAATGGTGGGGGCGAAAGCCACTTATTTTAGTAAGAGCTGCTATTTTAGGTTGCCTTATGCCCTGCAGTGATAACCCTAAGGCTGACATGGATATTTTTCTTAAAATTATGTCTATGGATAACGAAGGCCTTTTGGATCGAAAACAAAAATCGTTGTCTGCCAAGGAACTTTATATGATTGCACAGGGCAGCAAACACTACAGACAATATTTGAATGAATGGTTTGAAGTAGATGGAGTAAAAGTTAAGATTCGCAACGGACAAAATAAAGACGATGTTGAAGTGCGCTTATTTAAAACCCTCGGATATGATGACAAATTGAAGTATTGCGTCCGTCCCGAACAGCTTGCGAACCTTCGTGAAGACAGTTGGAACGCTATCAATCACCACCTTGGAACACATGCCAAATCTTTGAATGAACTAATTGAACAGCTTTCCAAGAAGAGGTACGGTCGGCTGATCAGAATCGGCGACTGTTTTTCTGGAGGAGGAAGCATTCCCTTTGAAGCTGCACGAATGGGAGCCATGGCTTATGGTAGTGACTTAAACCCAATTGCAGGTTTGCTTACATGGGCAAATATTAATATTCTTGGCGCAAGCGATAAAGAACTTAATGAGGTCGTAGAATTCCAAAAAAATGTCTTTGATGCAGTTGACAAAGAAATCACCGAGCTTGGCATTGAACACAACGAAAAAGGCGACCGGGCCGTGAGCTATTTATATTGCATAGAAGCACATTGCCCTGAATGTGGAGTCAAAGTCCCGCTTGCACCTTCATGGGTTATTGGTAAGGGAACAAATACCGTGGCTATTCTTAAAAAAAATGGTAATGGATACGAAATCAATGTAAAAATGGACGCATCAGCCAACGAGCTTAAAATTGCGGAGAAGGGGACTGTGACAAGCAAAGGATTGGTTTGCCCTAATTGCGGGAAAACTACCCCCATTTCGATCCTCCGCGGAGACAGAACAGATGCAAACGGCAACTCTATTTATGGATTGCGCCAATGGGAAAAATCAGATTTTGATTTTAAGGAAGATGATGTCTATAAAGAGATTTTGTATGCAATAAAATATGAGCACACAGAGGTTCTTCGCAGTGGGAAAGTACAGACCACACGCTATTATAGATCGCCAAATGAGCGCGACTTAAAAAATGAAGCAAAGGTAAAACAAATTGTTGCCAATAATCTCATAAGTTGGCAGGAACAAGGTCTTGTTCCAAATATGGCGATTGAACCCGGAGATAAAACAATTGAAGTAATGCGAAATCGCGGTTGGACACATTGGAATCATTTGTTTAATGCAAGACAACTATTTTTATTAAGTCGCTTTGAAAAGTATGTTTTATTAGAAACTAAAAAAACGATATTATGCGCTGGTGTACTTGGTATTAATAAATTGATTAACTTTAACTCAAGGCTGTCAAGGTTCAATTCTGGCGCTGGTGTCGAAAAAGTTGTTGATGTTTTTTTCAATCAAGCACTTAATACGTTATTTAATTACGGATGCTTGGGCATGAAAAGCGTTGATAGTTGTTGGCAATATACTATTAATGACTACATTATAAATACTAAATCAAATCTTGCATTATGTGATGCTCGTGAAGTTAACATTGTGTGCGATTACTGGATAACAGACCCACCTTATGCTGATGCAATTAATTATCATGAACTTTCAGAGTTCTTTTTGGCGTGGGATAGGCTGCTCATTAATAAAGCATTTCCAGAGTGGTATACGGATTCAAAACGAGTTCTTGCAGTTCGTGGTGATGAACATTTCTCTCATACTATGATTGATATTTATACTAATCTTGCAAATCAAATGCCAGATGATGGGATTCAGATAGTCATGTTCACACATAGCGATCCTGCAGTATGGGCTCAACTCGCTTTGATCATGTGGAAATCTGGATTACGGGTAACAGCTGCGTGGAATATTGCTACGGAAACAGATGCATCAGGGCTTAAAGAAGGCAATTACGTTAGAGGGACAGTTCTTCTAGTCCTACGTAAACAGACCGGAGAAGACATGGCCTTCCTGGATGAAATCAATTCAGATATCCGAACGGAGGTGCGAAATCAAATTTCAAGCATGTTGGAGCTTGAAAATAAGGAAGAACCTAATTTTTCCGATCCTGACTTTGTACTTGCGGCTTATGCAGCATCACTTAAGGTTTTGACATCATATAAAAGTATTGAAGACCTTGATCTTGATTATGAATTAGATTTGGCTATAAACAATCCTGCACAGAGCAGCATTGTTAAAATTATTGAGGCAGCTAAAAAAATAGCTTATGACTGCGTCATTCCTTTGGACTTCGAAAACTATCTGTGGAAAGATCTTACGAATGCTGAGAAGTTTTATATTAAAGGTCTTGAAAGTGAAAAACACGGCAACTATCAGTTGAGCACCTATCAGGAATATGCCAGGGGGTTCAATATAGGTGGATATGGCCAAATGATGTCCAGTGAAAAGGCCAATACTGCAAGGCTTAAGACACCCGTGGAAATGTCCGGAAGGACGATCAATGAAGTTCCTGATTTTCAGAACTCCCTACTTCGAACGATATTTATTGGAATTTACACAGGTATCAAAGAGGACGAAAATCCCTCGAAAGCGCTAGGTTATATAAAAAATGAACTGCCAAATTATTGGGATAAGCGTGACATGATAAAGCAACTGCTTAGATTTATGATGGATACCAAGGATATTGACAATATGGCTCCACATTGGAAACAAAGCGCGGCGATGGCGGATTTATTGCATTCACTGGTTGCAAATGACAGCATCTAAGGAGAAATGATTATGAACCGCTATTCTTCAAGAAGGCATAAACTTGATAAACAATTCTTGAATGAAAAATTGAAGAATGCAGTTTCTTACGACAGAATAGCCGGGTATTTCTGCTCTTCTATCCTTGAAGTAGCCGGAGAAAGCATCGAAAACGTTGAGGGCAAAGTACGGGTAATATGCAATTCTGGGCTTTTGCCTGAAGATATTGAAGTCGCTAATCATGCTCAAAAAATGAAGCAGGAATGGTGTGAGTTTTCTCCTGAAGAGAAATTTACCTCACCGGAGAGCAATAAACGCCTTTCTAGGTTATTTCAACTTCTAAGCAGCGGAAAACTTGAAATCCGAGTAATTCCTGACCAGGTCTTTGGTCTCATGCACGGTAAAGCCGGTGTGATAACTTATAGGGATGGTTCAAGAACCTCTTTCCTTGGAAGTATCAATGAAACAAAAAGCGCATTCACATTGAATTATGAAATGCTTTGGGAGGACGATTCTGAAGAATCCATCAAATGGGTACAGGAAGAATTTGATTATTTCTGGAATAGTCAGTATGCGGTGAATCTCTGCGATTTTGTTGTTAATGACATTAATAGGATCTCAAAGAGAATAGTGATTGGTCTCAAAGACTGGCGAGAGAATTCGGATGAAGTTGTTCCTTCCGCCACAGTAGAAGAACCAGTATACCGAAAAGAATTCGGACTTTGGGAACACCAAAAATATTTTATTGAGCTTGCTTTCAGAGAACACAAAAAAGATGGTGGTGCAAGGTTCCTTCTGGCTGATCAAGTCGGGCTTGGAAAAACACTGCAGCTTGCGATGTCTGCAAAATTAATGGCTCTCTATGGAGATAAGCCAGTATTGATTATCGTGCCCAAAACACTTGTATGGCAATGGCAGGACGAAATGAAGACGCTCCTTGATATGCCAAGCGCTGTTTGGACAGGCTCGGGTTGGCAAGATGAAAACGGTTATTTTTATCAAGCCGATAGTGTCAGATCTATATTAAAATGCCCTAGACGCATAGGCATCATCTCGCAAGGCTTAGTATCAAGAAGAACAGAGGCGGCGGACTTACTTGCTCAGATAGATTTTGAATGTGTTATTCTTGACGAGGCACACAGAGCACGACGCCGAAATCCCATCCAAGACCCTAACATGCATAGGGCAGACCCAAACTACTTACTGCAATTTATGAATACCATAACGTTTAAAACCAAGAGCCTGCTCTTAGCAACTGCAACCCCTGTACAAATTCACCCCATTGAAGCCTTTGATTTAATTAATGCGCTAAGCCTTCCAACGTACAAGGTTATGGGCGATATATATAGTGAATGGCACAGAAGACCCCTATTGATGCTTGATATGGTTTGCGGGAAAAAACCCTATCCGGAAAGTGAAATTATAATGTGGGACATTATTAGAAATCCCTTTCCGACCAAAACATCATCAGCTCAGGATAGAGTAAACAGGATAAGGGACAGGCTGGATATTTCTGATAATACCTACGTCTTGCCTGCTGGCTATTTTTCTTCTCTTTCGGGACCCAATAAAGACAGCATAAAGACTTTGTATACTACAGACGAATTCATCGCAAATTACAATCCCTACATTCGCCACATCGTGAGACGCACAAGAGATTTTCTTGAAAACACAATCAATCCCTCCAGCGGCGAAACTTACCTCAAAAAAATACAGGTCGAGTTGTACGGCGAAGGTGATGATGGTGCCATACCACTGGAGGGATATCTAAGGCAAGCCTATTTAAAAGCTCAGGAGTTTTGTTCATTGCTCTCCTCTCGCGTCAAGGCCGGCGGTTTCATGTCAACGTTAATATTAAAGCGAATAGGCAGCACAATTATTGCCGGTGACAATACGGCAAAGAAAATGCTTGCCTGGACAGAAGCCGGCAAAGAAATCCTGCAGGATGAGTTTGATATGGTTTTTGAAGAAGATGATGATTTTGAAGAGAACATAAGCGAGATCAAAAATCTAACGGATGCTGAGACTGAATGTCTTTATGATCTGGTGAAAATGCTTTCCCTTAATCATGATAATGATCCTAAATATATAAAGGTACTTGATATTCTAAACAATGGCACAGATGAAAGCGATCAGCCATGGAAAAATAGCGGCTGTATTATATTCTCCCAATATTATGATAGTGCGTATTTTGTGGCTGAAAAACTTTCAAAAGATCTACCTGAAGATGTCATTGGACTCTATGCAGGCGGAGATAAATCGGGATATTTCATAAACGGAAATTATCACAAAGATTCAAAAGACAGCATAAAGGCCAAAGTGAAAAGTCGTGAGATCAAAATTCTTGTCGGCACTGATGCTGCAAGCGAAGGCTTGAATCTTCAGACGCTCAGCACTCTCATTAATCTTGACTTACCTTGGAATCCAACCAGACTTGAACAGCGAAAGGGTCGTATACAGCGTATCGGGCAAACCGCTTCAAAGGTCAAAATTTTCAACATGCGATATAAAGATTCTGTTGAAGATAAGGTTCACACAGTTCTTTCTGCCAGGTTAAAAAATATTAAGGACATGTTTGGCCAAATCCCGGATACGTTGGAAGATGTTTGGATTTACGTTGCGTTAAACAACATTGAAGAGGCAAAGGAACGCATTGACAAGGTGCCAGTACAAAATCCATTCACCATCAAGTATGAGACAAAAATACCTGCAACAGAAGATTGGGAAGCAAGTACATTTGTCCTAGATCATGATGAAAAATTGAAACAGTTGTTGATTGGATGGTAGGCAATCTTTTTTCCCCGTGATTACAAATATTATTATCTCAAACTTCGCACTTTAGAAAACGTGACCGGACCATGACAATTCAATAAAAATCGGCAAAAAGAATGGCACAGCCTCCTTTTTCTGGTAAAATTTAGTTACTACACTAAAACGTTATCAGACGGAG
>Ga0302241_1002541_pt1 | contig 10823 bp, 8 predicted proteins | sample AAG_UR_Arg_MG_FD_193532 | JGI IMG/M metagenome (GOLD analysis project Ga0302241, IMG submission 193532) | Enriched activated sludge microbial communities from anaerobic digester in WTTP, New Holstein, Wisconsin, United States - AAG_UR_Arg | ecosystem: Engineered > Bioreactor > Anaerobic >...
CAGGCCTCGGAGATCAGTGGTTCACATGTCAGGCCGCATTGCCAGACGTGCTTTTGTTCCCTGGGTTTACTAAAGACGATGTCAACAGAGACATAGGGGACAGCGCCGTTATGGAGACAAGCGGCCTGGGTGGATTTGCTCTTGCAGCAGCGCCCGCGATTATCCAGTTTGTCGGCGGCACTGCTCAGGACGCAGCAAACTATTCAATGGAGATGTACGAAATCACCATTGGAGAAAACAATATATATACGATTCCTGCATTTAATTTCCGTGGAACTCCTACGGGAATTGATATTTTGAAGGTTGCTGAAACCGGTATCACTCCGGTTCTTGATACAGGGGCCGCATGCAAGGAAGCCGGCAGGGGACAGGTTGGAGCCGGTATCGTGAGGATGCCGCTGGAAGCGTTTACAAAAGCAACTGAATCATTTATTGAGAAGTATTTCGAAGATTAGATGTAAATTAGTGGGCAATAGACCGTTTACGGTCCATATTAGTTGAAACAAATCACAAAAAATACAGGAGGTAATTACAATGGCAGGCAATCTGGAACTGAAAAACTGGGACAAACTTAAGATATACGACCTTACGATACCGCTGAGCGACAAGACTCCCGCGTGGCCGACATACGAACCGCTTCAGGTGAAGTTCTTCAAACGCCTTGCGCCTAATGGTGCAAATGGGCAACTTGTCACACATTCGAATCATGTCGGTACGCACCTTGACGGACCCCTTCATTTCTGCACCCATGGCGGAGACATTGCCTCCCTCGAGCTTAAGAACTATCTGGTAGGGCCAGGCGTTGTTGTAGACCTTTCAGACATGGCAGAAGACTATGGCATATACACATCCAAAGATATCATGGAGCGTGCGGATGTCCATAAGGGCGACATCCTTATCATTAATACCGGCTATCATAAGTACGGATATGACCAGCCTGAAGCGGATGAGATCCGCTACATGGTAAAACATCCAGGACCGACTATGGAATTCGCGAAATGGTGCGAAGAAATGGAGCTCAAATGGCTTGGTGTTGACTGCGGTTCGGCAGACCACCCCATGAACACCAAAATCCGCGAATGGATGCCAAAACAGGCGAGTGACTGCGATAAATTCCTGAAGGGTAAATACGGAAAGGGACTTGATGATTTCTTCCCGGCGGAAGATTATCAGCTTATGCACATTGAGCTCTTCCCGCGCAGGATCATCCACGCCGAGTGCCTCGGCGGAGACATCGATCAGATTCTTGGCAAGCGTGTCACGATTGGATGCTTCCCATGGCGCTGGGTCGGCGGCGAATCTTGCATCTCACGTATCGTTGCTTTCGGAGAAGAATAAGTAATCACGCAATGTGGAGGGCGCTTGTCCTCCACATTTTCATAAATAGGCACTTTGCCTGTTGGAATAACATCAGAAAATTCTGGGGGGTGATATTGATCACAGTCTTGCAGGAAGAAGATCGCAGTAGAGTTGTGCTCTTATGATTACAGCCTTACAGAAAAGATTCTGCGACTCAGAGAGGGAGGGATATTTGTGAAAAAGGTATTGCTGGCAGTATTTTTAGTTGCGTTTGTTCTGTCTTTTGGCACGATGTCGGAAGCTAAGGCGATAAAAGACCTTAAGGTTGCCGGTTTCTTCCAGACGGCAATTGAAGAACCTTGGGATGGTGCGATTCACCTTGCACTTATTCAGAAACAGAAAGAGCTCGGGTTTACTTATGAATTTGCTGAAAAGACAGGAGCTTCAGATATTGAGCGTGTCTTGAGAGAATACTGTGAACGTGGGTTTGACCTTATCATAGGCGATGCATTCCTTGCGGGAGAAGAGCCTACAAGACGAGTTGCAAAGGATTATCCAAAGGTGGCTTTTGCTTTTGGTTCAGAATTCAAACCTCAGGCTCCTAATTACGCTGTCTTTGACAACTGGATTCATGAGCCGTCCTATCTGTGTGGTATGATTGCCGGTCGTATGACAAAGACAAATATGTTGGGAATAGTGGCTGCAATGCCGATAGCAGAGGTAAATCGTCTTGTTAATGCATTTAAACAGGGAGCTCTTTCCGTCAACCCTAAGGTCAAGGTAAGGATTGTTTATATAGGGAGTTGGTTTGATCCTGCGAAGGCCAAGGAAGCTGCGATGGCTCAGATAGAATCAGGGGTTGACCTTGTTTTTGCAGAGCGTTTTGGCGTATTTGAGGCAGCTAAGGAAAAGAAGGTACTTGCATTTGGAAACATGTCGGACCAGCATGCGCTTGAACCCAGCGTTGTCGTGACTGGACCGGTATGGAATGTTGCACCTATTGTGCAGTACTGTGTCGAGCAGGTAGCAGCTGGTAAATGGAAGGAGCGCGACCTAAGAGAATATTCGATGATGGCAAAGGGGGGTGCATTTTTAGCGCCGTTACATGGGTTCGAAAAAAAACTTCCTGCCGCAGTCATCAAAGAAGTTCGCCAGAAGGAAGCGGCAATTAAATCTGGGAAGTTCACTGTGCCCGTTATTGAAACAGTTCTTAAAAGCGACTAATTTTTAATGTTTTATCCGGGTGGGTATCGTTCATTGTACACTGCTCACCCGGATACTTAAAAAGAGGAAAAACCTCTTTCGTCGCAGCAATATTCAGGAAGGTGGTAATGGCTGTGACTCAACACATACCAGTTGTGGAAATGCGCAACATCAAAAAGATTTTTTTGGATGTTGTAGCAAATGAAAATGTTAATTTATTCCTTTACCCCGGGGAAATATGTGGTCTTTTGGGTGAAAACGGAGCAGGTAAGACTACATTGATGAATGTCCTCTTTGGTTATTACAGCGCAGATGCAGGAGAAATATATGTTGATGGTGTAAAATGCCATTTCAAGTCACCGCTGGATGCTATCCAAAAAGGCATAGGTATGGTTCATCAGCATTTTACGCTGGTACCGACACAGACTGTCCTTGAAAACATAATTGTTGGAAGCGTAAATGAAAAATTTTTTCTTGATCTTGCGGATGCAAGGAAGAGAGTACTGACGTTACAGGAGCGTTTTGGTCTTTATGTGGACGTGGACGCAAAAGTATGGTCATTGCCAGTGGGTGGCAAGCAAAAGGTTGAGATACTGAAGGCTCTTTACAGAAATGCGCGAATTTTAATACTGGATGAACCGACAGCAGTTCTTTCTCCTCCTGAAACCAAGGAACTGTTTGCAACTCTGCATACTTTAGCTGCGGATGGCTGCTCGATAGTATTTATATCTCATAAGCTTTATGAGGTAACTGAGATATGTGACAGAGTCCTTGTTCTTCGTCACGGATGTGTAATGGCCGAAAGGAAAATCTATCAGACTGATATTTGTGAAATGGCATCACTCATGGTAGGCAGGGAAGTTGAAGAGCAGAAAAATAGTTCCTCAGAAAATTCATTTTTGGGAGAAACGGTCCTTGAAGCAAAAAATTTGACTGCTTACAATGACAAGGGTATCTGTGCCATTAACAATCTTTCTTTTGATGTGCGCAGCGGAGAAATCCTGTGTATTGCAGGTGTTTCCGGTAATGGACAGCGTGAGCTTGCCGAAGTCCTTTTCGGAGTAAAAGCTCCGACATCGGGAGAAGTAATCATGAATGGGGAAATATTGCCTCCAGGCAATCCCTACAGCCGCGTAGTGGCTTGTATGGCAAGAGTTCCTGAAGATCGTATGGACACAGGGCTTCTCTTGGAGCTTTCCATAGAAGACAACCTGATTCTTGAAAATCATAGACAATACTGCTCAGGCAAGCTCCTGCTCCTAAATTATAAAGCTATAGGCGAATATTGTGACAGAGTCATTCAAGAGTTTGGCATCAAGACGCCAAGTCGTAAAATTCAGGCTCAGAGCTTATCTGGAGGTAATCTGCAGAAACTTATCCTTGCAAGGGAGATATCTTCATCGCCCGATATGGTTGTGGCAGCACAGCCTACAAGAGGCCTCGATGTAGGCGCAATAGAATATATCCACAACAGGCTAAGAGAGGTCAGGGATTCAGGTGCTGCGGTGCTTGTTATCTCAGAGGATCTTGATGAGGTATTTGCCTTAGGCGACAGGATTGCCGTCATTTACAACGGATCCTTTATGGGGATTGTTTCAGGCAAAGAAGCTAAGAGAGATAAAATAGGTCTTTGGATGAGCGGGGTGAAAGAAGAATGCGCTTGATTCTCACAAAACGCCATCCGCTGCAGCGTTGGCTTCAACTCATGGTTCCTGTTGCAGCAATAATTGTAACGTTAATCCTTGCAGCTATTCCAATATTAGTTGCCGGAGGAGATTTGAAGCTTTCCTATATAACGCTGTTTAAGGGAGCGCTTGGGACTAGGTACAATATCCTTGAAACCTTTGTCAAGGCATGCCCGCTCATTTTAACAGGTTTAGCCGTTGCCTTTGCTTTCCGTGCCAAGTTTTGGAATATAGGGGCTGAGGGACAGCTAATGGCAGGGGCAATTGTCGCCGCAGTCATAGGCATCAACGCACCGGAAGGGACTTCTGCTGCAGTACTTATTCCGATAATACTGATTGCAGGTTTTATTGCGGGTGGAGCCTGGGCATTTTTGGCTGCGTTCCTTAAAATGAGGCTCAAAATTGATGACGTTGTTACAACTTTGCTCTTGAATTATGTAATGTTTCATTTTATGGGTTTTCTACTATTCGGTCCCATGCAGCAGGCTGGTTCAAGCTGGCCAAAATCGGCAGGTATCATAGATGCTGCGCATCTCCCGATACTTCTTGTGCGCTCCCGTTTCCATTTGGGTGTATTGCTCGCAGTAGTTATGGTTTTTGTTATCTGGTTTATAAACGCCAAAACTGTCTTAGGTTATGAGATCAAGGCAGTTGGAGTTAACCCTACGGCATCTTATTTTGGTGGTATCAATAACACGAAGGTCATTTTCCTTACGGCGCTTATATCAGGAGGGCTTGCTGGGTTGGCTGGTGTAACTGAACTCTGTGCTATCCACTTTCATCTTCTGATGGATATTTCTCCGGGCTACGGCTACTCGGGGATATCAATAGCTATGTTGGGACGGCTGCATCCTGTAGGGGTAGCTCTTTCTGCGTTCTTTTTCAGCATAATCATCGTCGGAGCGCAGTCAATGAGCCGTATGACGGGAGTCCCTGTCTATATTGCGGAGGTCATACAAGGAATGGCGTTGATAGTCATGTTAGTTGCACTTTTGCTGACTGAATATCGGATAAAGGTGGTGAGAGACTAATGTTTCAGGAAATGATGACTGTTTCCTTCATAACGGGGCTCTTATCGGCCACAGTTCTCCTTGCTGCTCCGATTATCTTTGCCACAATGGGAGAAATCCTTGTTGAACGCTCTGGTGTTATTAACCTTGGGATCGAAGGTATCATGCTAATGGGCGCTGTTACGGGTTTTCTGACCACGCTACAAACAGGATCTCTTTGGATGGGGGTATTTGCAGCCGCGGTGGTAGGACTCATTTTAGGAATATTTATGGCGGTCCTTGCTGTATACCTGGGGCTTTCGCAACATGTCTCAGGATTGGGTATTACCCTTTTATCAACCGGTCTTGCTATGTATATTTACAGGCTTGTTGTGGGATCTCCAACTGCTCCGCCGACAATTATCCCATTTACTAAAATAGCTATTCCAGTACTTAGTGATATTCCTATATTAGGGGAGGTATTCTTCAATCAATATGCACTCGTCTATATTGCATGGTCGGCTGTCCTTGTTATCTGGATATTGCTTTATAAGACAAAATGGGGGCTTGCTATCCGCACAGTAGGTGAAAATCCTTTTGCAGCTGACACCGTGGGCATTAATGTTAATCTTACGCGCACAATTTGTCTTGCAATAGGAGGGGTATTGATGGGTGTTGGAGGGGCCTTTCTTACTCTTGCGCATAACAACATGTTTTTGATCGATATTATAGGGGGACGCGGATGGGTTGCCATTGCTATGGTTATATTTGGCCGCTGGGATCCTATTGGAGGGACTCTGGGTTCTCTTATGTTTGGATTCCTTGATGCTTTTCAGCTGAGGATACAGGGAATGGGAGTTGATATCCCGTTTCATCTCTTCTTGGTGATACCATACCTTGTTACGATAATTGCCCTGATTATCGGTTCTTCAAGCAAGGAAGGAGCGCCTGCTGGTCTTTTGAAACCTTATCGCAGAGAGGAAAAGGGCGGTTAACTTTAATATTTTAAGAAACTAGAGAACAAGGGAGGTAAGAAATTTGAATTATATCGGGAAAAACATCAATCGGGTAGATGCTGTTGCTAAGGTTACAGGAGAGCCTATTTTCGTTGCTGATCTGACCTTTCCCAATATGCTCCATGCTAAGTCTCTAAGGGCAGGAATACCTCATGCGCGGATTTTGAGCATAGACACATCAGAAGCGGAAGCAATGCCCGGTGTGGTCAAGGTTGCTGTGGGTAAAGATCGTCCTATGCTTTTTGGAGCATGTTTTATCGACCAGCCACCTGTGGCTGTAGATAAGGTCCGTCACGCAGGGGAGCCGGTTGCAGTTGTGATTGCGAAGACGGCGCAGCAGGCACAGGCTGCTCTGCCGAAGATTAAAGTTGAATATGAACCGCTGCCCTATGTACTAGATCCAATCAAGGCAATGGAACCTGATGCCCCCCTTGTGCATGAAGATATTAAGAAATACTGGTATCTGGAATCAAGTGCGTTCCCTGTCCCAAATACAAATATTTTTCATCATTATAAACTGCGCAAGGGCGATTCGGCAAAAGGGTTTGCGGAGGCCGATGTGACGGTCGAATCCGAGTTCGAATTTCCTCTCAGCAGCCACGCCGCATTAGAACCTCACGGCGCGATATGCCGTTTTGGTGCGGACGGACAGTCAATAGAAATGTGGGCATCACAACAGGGTCCATTTATATTAAGGGACGTTCTTGGTGGTATGTTCAAGATGGAAACGAGTCGTATCCGGATTCACTCACCATACCTCGGCGGAGGGTTTGGAGGAAAATCTGATGTTTGCATGGAACCTCTTGTTGCGTGGGCGGCAAGCTTTGTGCCGGGGTATGCTGTAAAACTTATTCTTACAAGACAGGAAGTTTTTACTAGTTCATTGCTCGGACGTGGTATGAAGGGCTGGATGAAGATAGGCGCCAAAAAAGATGGTACATTGACGGCACTGGAGGCCAAAATGTATTTCGCATCAGGTGCCTATGCGGATACCGGCTTTTTTATTTTCACAGTCGGTGGACATAATTGCACCGGTCCATATGAGATTCCAAATTGTCATGTTGACTCATATGGAGTCTATACGAATTCGCCGCCAGTAGGCGCGTTTCGCGGTTATGGGCATCCTGAGGGGGAGTTTATGTCTGGCAGGCTGCTTTATATGCTTGCTAAAAAACTGGGCATCCCTCAAGAGGAGCTTATGAGGAAAAACTTCCTTGCTCCGGGGCGAATCAACTCGGTAGGGCAGGTTATGAAAGAGGATATGGGGGATTTGCCGGGCTGCCTCGATGTGGTGCGTAATGCTGTTTATAAAGATGAACTTCCAAAGGAAGATGAGAAATATTATTATGGCAAAGGTTTTGCAGCTATGTTCAAGTCTCCCAAGCATGCTGCTAATGCTGGATCAACTTGTGCTATACATATAAACAACGATGGCTGCGCATTTGTCAACCTTGCCGGTATCGAAATGGGACAAGGTGTCTACACGGTATTTGCACAGATGGCAGCTGAAGTATTGCAGATACCGATAGAAAAGGTCCACGTAAATAATTCCGTCGATACGCAGCACAACCCTTGGGAATGGATGACAGTTGCTTCTCTACAGACGTATCGAGGCGGACGAGCTATTCAGAGTGCCGCATCCCGGCTGCTTGATCTGGGAAAGAGAAATGCTTGCCTCGTCTGGCACTGTGAGTCTGAGCTGGTCAGTTATGCCAATGGGTTCTATACACATAAAAATACAGGTGATACTTTATCGCTTGGTCAGCTTGCAAGAGGTTATATGACGAAGACAGGCAATACAATAGGTGAACCTCTTCAGGCAACAGGATGGTACCGTGTTGCAGATATCGAAGATCCTGATCCTGATACCGGCATGGGTAACGTTGCCAGCAGCTGGACATTCGGTGCGCAGGCGTGCAGTCTTCGCATTGAAAAGACGACAGGTAAGGTCGAGATATTACACTTTGCTTCTGCGTTTGACATTGGCAAGGCAATAAACCCAATGCTTGTTCAGGGACAGATATCCGGAGGTGTTGTGCAGGGGCTTGGCGGGGCGCTGATGGAAGAGATATTGTTTAAAGACGGTGTTGTCCGTAATACGAATTTCTCCGGCTATCATATCCCGAGGCTTAAAGACATACCTAAAAAGCAGTCAATGTTTATCCTTGAGACACCTAACAAGGTTGGTCCCTGGAGCGCAAAACCTGTAGCTGAACATCCCATCGTTATAGTGGCACCTGTTGTCCTTAACGCTGTTGCAGATGCAACAGGTGTTGAGTTTACACGTATTCCTCTGACACCGGACATAATATTGAAAGCAATTTCCGGAAAATGATTATCTTCGTTAAAGAGTCATAGAAGGAAAGAGTACCTGCCCCGTTCAGCGGTCGCTATCCGGCTGCAGGTGATCTCAGGAAGCAATATCACCCTAATGAATAATAAATTAATGCACCTCTGTAAAAAGGGACTATAGGACAGGAGGTATAAGAGCTTGAATATCATTGAAATGGTAGTAAACGGTATACCTCGAACAGTGTTGCTGGAAGAGGGCAGAATAATGCTTTCCGATGTTCTACGTGATTCACTGGGGCTTATGGGAACAAAAGTAGGCTGTGGTGCGGGACAATGTGGCTCATGTACAGTTGTCATGAATGGTGAAGCAGTAATGAGCTGTATAACGCCTGCACAAAAAGTTAATGGAGCAGAAATTATCACAATCGAAGGTCTTGCAAAAGAAGGTAAACTGCATCCTATTCAAGAAGCTTTTATTGAAGCAAACGCAATACAGTGCGGTTTTTGTACACCAGGACTTGTTATGCGGCTTTACGCGATTTTAACAAAAGACCAGAATGTGTCTGAAGAGATACTTAAAGAAGCGTTGAACAAACATCTCTGCCGCTGTACCGGTTATGAAACGATTTGGAACGCAGCGCTTCTGGCACAGAAGAAAATGAAGAAAATACAGAACAAGGAATAGTAAATAATTAACGTATACTAGAAAAAGGGTGATCAGTATGGCAATGGATATGATTATCAAAAATGCAAGACTTAGAAAAAGAGGGAATGAGTTATTTACAATCAGTATAGAGAACGGCAAAATTGCAAAGATTGCAGCAGGCTCCGATCCATGCAATGCGGCAAAGGTTATTGATGCCGAGGGACGCCTGGTTACAGAGTCATTTGTAAACGGACACCTCCATCTTTGCAAAGTTTATACGCTGGAAATGGTCGGTCAGGATGCGCTTGGGAGTTATCACGGCGGAGGTATGGGTGGTGCTATGACCGCTATAGAGCAGGCAGCACGGGTTAAGGATAACTACGATGAGAAATGGATCATTCAGAACGTGCGCAAAGCATGTGACTTGGCGATTAAATACGGCAACACTCATATCAGGGCGTTTGCCGATGTTGACCCTAAGGCAAAACTTGAAGGAGTAAGGGCCCTTATCAAGGCAAGGGAAGAATACAAAGGCAAGGTTGATCTTCAGGTAGTTGCATTTCCACAGGATGGGGTTGTACGTGATTCCGGTGCAGAACATTATATCAGGCAGGCACTTGAACTTGGGGCGGATGTTGTCGGAGGCATTCCGTGGATTGAATACACTCCGGAGGATGAGAGGGAGCACATCAACAGGATGTTCGCTCTTGCAAAAGAATATAACAAGGATGTATCGATGCTTCTTGATGACGTTGGTGACCCCGGAGAGAGGACTCTTGAGATGATGATAGCTAAGACGCTTGAAATGGGCTGGCAGGGAAGGGTAACGGCACAGCACTGCAGGGCGATTGCTCTTTATCCGGAGAACTACTTCCGCAAACTGGTGGCTCTGCTTAAAAAGGCGAAAATAGGGCTTGTCAGCGACCCTCAGACAGGGCCGCTTCATGCGCGCGTCAGTGACCTCTATAACGCCGGTATTAACGTTGCGCTTGGACAGGATGATATAGCAGATGCCTACTATCCATTTGGCCGCAATAACATGCTGGAAGTCGCTTTTCTTGCCGTACACCTTCTGTGGATGACGACTTTTGAGGGTATGGAGTCTATTTATGACATGATCACGACGAAAGCGGCATGTGTGCTTGGCATTAAAGGTCATATTCTTGAAGAGGGCGGCAATGCTGATCTTGTAATACTGAACGCTAAGGATATATATCACGCTATCTGGGAGCACGAAGCCCCGGCTTATGTTATCCGAAGTGGAGTTGACATTACCAAAAAATAAATGACCAATGTAGAAACACTGATCTGTTATATTCAATACACGTCTGGAAATACCTCACAAGGTTTAATTGCACGGGAGTGATTTAAATGATTACTGGGGATCTTTTGAAACACCGTCTCTTCCCTGATTTTGAATTTATGGCCGGCAGTTCCGGACTGAACCGTGAAATTACGGCAGTCTCTGTGATTGATGCCCCTGACGTCGATCGCTGGATGCGTGGCGGAGAGTTTCTAATAGGGAGCGGGTACATATTCAGAGATGCTCCGGATGATTTCATCCCATTTCTGAGGAGAGCGAACGAGAAGGGAACAGCGGCTGTCGGGATCAAACTTGACAGGTATCTGCATCAGCTCCCGTCAAACTTAATGGAGGTCGCCGACGAGCTGAAGCTGCCTCTTTTCCGCATCC
>Ga0302241_1002542_pt1 | contig 10820 bp, 10 predicted proteins | sample AAG_UR_Arg_MG_FD_193532 | JGI IMG/M metagenome (GOLD analysis project Ga0302241, IMG submission 193532) | Enriched activated sludge microbial communities from anaerobic digester in WTTP, New Holstein, Wisconsin, United States - AAG_UR_Arg | ecosystem: Engineered > Bioreactor > Anaerobic >...
AGTCGACCACGAGCGCTGGGTGCTTGGCATCGGGATCGACGGAGTCCTGGAGACAGGCTACTACGATCGTAAACGCATACATAACCTGAAATATTTCACCTGGGTGGAACAGCTCGGCAAAAGCGTCGAAGAGCTTGAAGCGCAGTGGTACGACCGCGACTACTGGACAGACGTGCATAAGATGGCGGATGAGATAGACAAAAAGATAGAGGAGTTCAACAGGCGCACTGGATTGGCATAGGCAGCGCGACTGTGAGGCCGTGCAATAGATTTGGCTTCGCTATTTTTAACGAGGACGGTGCTCGCGCATGAGGGTCATTGATTTGAGCTGGCCTGTGACGGATGGCATGGCCGTTTTTCCGGGAGACGTGACTCCCTCTGTGAAAACCGGCGCAACTATTGAGGAAAACGGTTTCAGAACCACGCTGCTTTCGTTGAGTTCACACGCTGGGACCCATATGGACGCGCCGGCGCATATGGTGGCGTCCGGAAAATATTTGGACGAAATGCCGAACGAAACTTTCTTCGGCCTTGCCGTGGTGGCCGACGTCAGGGGATGCGCGGGACGCAGGATAGAGCTAGCGGACATAAAGGTCTCCTCGAACGAAATGGCCTGCGCCGACTTTCTGCTGTTCCTGACAGGCTGGTCGCGCAATTGGGGAAAGGACGATTACTTCGAAGGATTCCCAATTCTGTCGCCGCTTGCAGCGGAGTGGGTCTCGGAGCAGAGGCTGAAGGGCGTGGGCTTTGACGCCATATCAGCAGACCCGGTTAGCTCTGTAAGATGCGACATCCATAAGATCCTGCTCGGCAGAGGCCTCGTTATAATAGAAAACCTGCGCAACCTCGAGCAGACAGGCTATATGCCGTTTTGCCTCGCCGCGCTGCCGATCTCCATGGTCAGGCAGGACGGCGGTCCAGCGAGGGTCATGGCTCTGCTGGATCGGTGACGCGCCATTTTTCTCAATTGCGGAGCAAGCGCGACATCCAGGTTACGAAAAAACCCAGCACAAATGGCGTTCGTCAAAGGGATTTGCCTAAGCAAGTAACTATTGACCGACACTCTTCAAGCGGGGCCACAACAGTAAAGACCACACTTAAGGATAAAACCTTTATTGTGGTCTTACTGTTTTTAACGGAGAATTTATAAATGCCCTCTTGCATACGGTAACGAATGCCTTCTCTTACCGAAATGCTTCTCTGCTGGTTCTCCGGTTCGGCAAGCGCTGAGAAAATCGATATTACGAGTTTGTCCTTGCCATCGCTGGTGAAAATGCCCTCAGATTCAAAGTTAACAACCACGGGTGGATTCAGGTCACTGAGCTTTCGCGGATTTGTGGGGATATCCACGGTGTCGCGTCCAAACCAGCTGATGCTCTTCGTAAGGATTAAATCAACTTTGCCGGAAACGGCATCATCAATCATCTCTTGAAAGCCCTTGCGTTTATTGAGCTAAGTGCCAGATATCCCTTCGTCCGTATAGATAGATTTTTACCAATTCGTAGGTTGGATTGTTCTCTATAACGGATTTGAAATGCTGCACTTGCATCTCGAAACTGCCAACCTGAGCTTCTTCAGCGGTGCCGACACTGCAGTATGCCGCCATGCGCATCTTCGGAGCCTCCTCATAGGTTTACATTTTGCGTTTCGCACAATGACGTGGCATTTGCGCTCACCGCTTCGGTTTTTGGCAATTGTCTCCTGTATGCGGCGCTTTTCCTCCTCGCGGTGATTTATCATCCGGCCCTTCTGTCCGACCTTTTCAATACGCTCCGCATCTAACTTTTTTGCCATTTAGCGATCCTTCGTATTTCTGTGATATTGCGATCTCATGGCACAGCAAAAAACGCTAGCTGTCCGCTACATCCTGTGTTACAGCTTTAAGAAGCCCTGTTTGAACGCATCTGGGAAAATAAAGGTCTTTTCACCTGTGCTGAAGGTTACGCGGATATGTTTCTGCGCCTTGTCAATCCAAGTGACAGTGCCCGCGCCAAAGCTCTTGTGTGTAACGACGGTGCCAATTTCCACGGCGGAGAGGTCGAGTTCCTCCTCTTGCGGCTTCTGAACGGGTGCGTCGACAGGTGTTTTAGACACAACAGGCTTTTTGACGCCATAAGCCTCCGTAACAAGCGGCGGTTTCGCGGCGGCAGGCGATGCGGGCTTCTGAACCACTGGCGCGGAAACAGGCGTTTCCTCAATCTTCGGCTCTTCAGGCACAGCCGCTTTCCCCATCGTGGACTGCTGGTTATAGAACAGCCGCTGGTATTCCTCGCGTTTGATGACGGTATCCCAGCCGCCGATGTCCTTGCCCTCATGTTTGTCGATGCCGGTATAGGACAGGCTGGAATCCTCATAGCGTTTGAATTTGAAAATGGCGTCGTTCATCAGGCTGGCGTTGAACACACCGATGGAGCAGAGCCGCTCAAAATCCCTGACATCGAGGCCGGTGACCTTTTTGAAAAGGCTCGGCTCCAATTGCGTGATAACGTCCTTCAGGGAGCGTTCACGGTAATCTGTGAGATACATGAACACCGGGATGCGCGTGGCAAACTTGATGAGCTTCTCTTGAATCTGCTTGCGCATGGATTTGTATTCTTTTTCCTCGTCGGTGAGCTCTTTTTTCTCCTTAGGCGTCAGCTTTTTGTCGCCCTCTTTTTTTGCCTTTTTGACGGCCTCGGACTTGTTGATGATCGTCTCGATATCGGAATTCAGACTGCGGAAGCCCTCAATATTCATAAGAGCGTCCAGCGCGTCCTTGTTGTCCATAAGGCGCCTGAGCGTGTCGTTATCCACGTTGACAAGCAGCGCGGACTCCCAGCGCTTGGCAAGCAACGTAGCGGAAGTGCCGGCCATCGCTATATCAAGGACGTCCTGCGCATTGATCTGCCGCATAGTGCTACCGTCATAGGCGAGGACAGGCAGAAAATTGATAAACTCCGCGACCTTCTTTTCCGGATTGCTTTCGCTTACGTCAAGGCGGCAGCTATAATCGGAAATCTGCCGCAGGGCGCGGTCAAGCGCAAAGTCGAAAACATAGCACTCCTGTTTCATGATGACGCGCTCCCCGCTGTCGTCCTTGACCTCCCATGGGGACTGCACGCGGAACGCGGCCTGAAAATATGTTTCCGGGCTTTTGAGGTTGCGTAGCATGAAGATACCCGTCCACGGGCGGATCGTAACGCCGGTGGTCAGTTTGCCGCAGGAGAGCGTGATGGTCTTTGTAACAAGTGGGTCGCCCATCGCGGTCTGAACGGGCGTTAGCGCGTCAAGGCCAATTCCGGCATTGGTACCGGCGCAGACGATGATTTTATAATCGTGATAGAAGCTGTTTTGTTTCTGCGCGAGAAGATTCTCCATCGCCTGACAGGACGCCACGTTCGGCAGAAACCACATTGTGTGCGACAGCACGTTCAGCAGCCGCGTGTCGGAATAAGGCATTGGCGGGCGCTTGTCCTGTCCCAGCTTCAGATCGTCCACGCTGGCGGGAAGGTAGGAACCACGAATGAGGTCAAGCCACTTTTGAACCTCGTTTTCGTATATAAAACGCGCCTCCGCGCCTTTTCCTTTGGCGGAAAAAAACACATTGAGGTCAAACTCGTCAAACTCGCCCTGCATGGCGATCTGGCGGATGCTGTCCGGAATGCGGTAGGTCAGCATGACCATGCGCGGCAACGACAAATAGGGGTTGCCGGAGCCGATCCAGTTTTCCTTCGCCCGCTGTTCATCGGAATAGGTCCAGTTGTAAATCTGGTCTTCGATAAACTCGCCGGAGTTTAGCGCTCGGAACGGCGTGCCGGACAAAAACAGATAATAACTTGTAGTGATCGGCAGGAACGTTTCGTTGTAGGCGTTGTCGGCCTCGTCCTGCTTATACTGTTCCGGGTCAAATTCCGTGTCCGCTTCTTCATCAGGATTGTCAAACAATTTCTTCGCATTCTCTCGCCACGCCCCGAAGTGGTATTCATCGAATATGACTAAATCCCAGTTATCTGTATGAATAAATTCGTTTTTCGCCTTGATGCCGCCGTTTTCGTTGGTGCCGAGCAGATCTTGGAATGAGCCAAAAACCACGATGGGCCGGGATTTATCCGCCTGCGCGAATTGCTGGTCGATATTGACGCTGTTATTGTGCGCGTCCTTGTTGGAGATAAACTGCCAGCCTTCAAAATCGACATGGGTCATGATGTCCTCATACCACGCGGATTCCACGGCAGGCTTGAAGGTCAGCACCAGAATGCGCTTGAAGTCCATCTTTTTCGCAAGCTCGTAGGAGGCGAAGGTCTTGCCAAAACGCATCTTTGCGTTCCATAGGAATTTGGGAGGGCGATTCGGCGCGTCTTTTTTTGCCAAAGCGTAATACTCCATAGTGCGTTTTACGGCGAGCTCCTGTTCCGGGCGCATTTTGAAGGCCTGTGTTCTGCCACCGTCCAGCCGGATGCCGGTGCGCAACTCGGTGATGGCGGCAAGGACGTCGCAGGCGGAACACTTGAACCACTCGTTGCGGTCGGCGCCCTCTTTTAGAGACGGGAATCCCTTGCGGCGCAGGATGGTGTGAACGTCATGGTCGGAAAAGCAGGTGCCGTCTTTGCACATGGCGGATTCCTTGAGCAGAATCTTATATGCCACACCGCTGGTGTGTGTCTGCTCCGCAATGCGCTTTCCCACGTCCCGTTCGGTATAGCCAACCTTTATGTAGCCCTTGTGCGACGCCACGCCAATAAGCTCATAGGCATAGATTGTCGGTGTGATGGATGGGCGCTGAACAAAAAAATCAGTCGGCATCGTCGTCACCGCCTTCACCCATCGGACGTATGGTTCCTTCTACAAAAGCAATCTCGTCATCTGTCAGATGGTATTTTTTATACAGTTTCCCATCTGTCCATTCTTGAGTAAAGTCTTCGTACGGAACAAATCTAAAGCATTCTCTAGTTACATTTAGCGAAGAGATCGCTTGTCGTAAAAGAAAACGCGGCAGTTTTTGATGTAGAAATTTTTCGAAATTTTTTGCCTCCTGCTCAGTCGGAAACACGCCAATATCAAGATAGGTTTCTGTGTTGATTTGCCCTGGTCCAATAATGCAAGTATCGGTTATTACTTTATATCCGTCTTTCGGATTAACGTCCAGTTCGCCATTGCTGGGAACAAGACGGCCAATTAAAACTTTGTAATAATCAATAATATCTGTGTTTTTGGTAACTTCTGAACGAGTCACATAATGAGTACCAACGCTTGTTATTATTTCAATATCTCCTGGCTGTTTTTCTTTACGGCCCCTATAATTCGTGGCAAATCCGAATGGATTTCTGGGGTATGCGTGGTTACTATGCACGTCAGTGCAGAAATTAAGTACCTTATGAACGATTGAAATAGCCATATTCGATCTTATCAGAATAGGAAATTCGTTCAAATCACGTTCAAGTTCAACTGACTTATCTCGACTAATATTTGAAATTCTGCAGGGACCGGGATTATCACGTTCCCACAGAAAATAACATATACCTCCGGCTATATTGACCCCATCAAAGCAATCTTTACTGGACTCATAATCGTATAGCTTACGCACATGGGAATCATTCAACATTAATTCCCTAAAGTCATCGAGCCCCTTACCTCCGGCATACCATCTTGCGGGAATAATCATTGATAAATAACGCGGCTTAAGTTTCATTGCACATTCTACAAAATGTTGGAATATAGGTTTAGCACTAACACCATTGCCACCATCGCTCAACTGATAAGGCGGATTGCTGATGATAACATCAAATTTCATATTGAATATCTCCTCCGGCTTAAGGGTATGTATCCATTCATAGGCGTGTGTTTCAAGTTCCTCGCCACGCTCATACTGACTTTTTGAAGCACCACAAAAGACACATTTCCCATCTTTCCATTTGTGCTGGATACGGCGGTACCGAATATTTCCCTCCACATCGTCGAACTGCGTGACAGAAAATTCGCCATTCGGGTATTTGGAGCAATACACACTGCGCCGGGAGAGCAGGCTTGTCAGTTCCGTTATGGCGATGGCGTAAAGCTGTTTGTGAAAGATGTGGTCAATGCGTTTCTGCAGGTCGGGTATCTGCGGTTCCAGTCCTTTTATCAGGCGCTTGGCGATTTCACGCAAAAACACTCCTGTCTTGCAGGCCGGGTCGAGAAACGTTACATCCGGGCTGCGGAACAATTCCTGCGGTAGCATGTCGAGCATCCGATTCACCACGCCGGGCGGCGTGAAAACCTCGTCGTTCGACAGATTCGCCAGACACGACAGCACGTCGGGATTATAGACCGCGTTAAAAAGATTGTCAGCCATTATCCTGCACCCTCCTGTAGTCAGAAATATACTGCTTTAGGAATTTGCCTTCTTCATCCGGCCGCGGCTCATCATCAAACAAGGTAAGCTGCTCTTTTTTTGTGCTTTTTCTGCGGGATTTAGCGTCGCCATTAAGCAGTTCGTCAAACGTATAATCCTTGCGCTGCATCTGAGTGCCGGTAATGAACGCCCACTCGGAAAACACGATGGGCTCGTCGGTGTCCTTGCCGTTTTCGTCCACGCGCCGCAGAGAGAGCGCGTTGCCGCAGACGATATTACGCGATAGGATAAACCTTGCCGCCTCCCGGGTATCGTCATTACAGTCCTTTTTGCAGACTGCTTTATACTCCTTGTCCCAGATGGCGAACAGCCGCTCCCGACAGGCGATCGCGTTGTCCAGCAAAATATCGACGCCATATACGCTCGACAGTGCCAGAATCGCGTTTTTCTCATAATCGGGCAGGCTTCGCCTGTATTTCTTTTTTACAACGGCCAGCTTTCGGGTGAGTATCTCGGACAGAAAATTTCCATCGCCGCAGGCCGGTTCCAAAAATCGGGAATCGATGCGCTCGGTCTCCTGCTTGACGAGATCGCACATGGCTTTTACCTCGCGCTCTGCCGTGAACACCTCGCCGTGATCCGCGACGCGCTGCTTGGATTTAACTTGTGCGCTCACTGTTTACCACCGTCCTTATCCGGGACAAATTCCACAATATCGTCAACCTTGCAGCCAGGCGCCCAGCATATCTTTTCCATAGACTCCATAGAGACGTAGCTGTTGTTTCGGAGCCGCGTGGATATGTTCGCGCTGTAACCGGCCTGCTTTTGAAGCTGAACGGCCGAAATGTCGCGGCCAATAAGCATATGAAATAACTTCTTATAACTGACTACCATACCACACCTCCAAGGCTGTTGCATTTATAATATCACGGGTAATCAGCCCTCATAAAGAAGGGGAAACAAAATGTACAAAAAGTTACCAAGCGAACTCAAGGAAAATGCTGTGTTTTGCCTGTGGCGGTACGAGGAGCGCGGCGGAAAATTGGAAAAAGCTCAATACCAGATCAACGGCAGACGTATGCGTGTCTTCAACAAACACACGTTTTCAGATTTCCAACTTGCGGTGAAATCCTTGTCTGGCTATGACGGCCTCGGCAAAGGTACGCTAATAGAAACATCACGCGTATCATGGGCAATTACGGGAGAGCCGTCAGGCCGGAGACCATCGCGCGGAAGCAAAACGTCAACAGCCAGAATCCCAGCGAGGACATCGCGCGTCTTGCCGAAATCCGCTTCGCCAATATCTCGGAGCCGAGCCGTAGACTTGTGCTCAACGCGGCACAGCACATGTCAAAAGTATGACTGGCAACGACACCATCAACATTATTCCGCACGACAGGCATTTCACCTTTACGCAGATAAAATCTATGTGTACAAGGCGGAGCGTGCAGGCGACAGACGGGTACAGCGCATCAAAATCGTCTGAGACCGCATTAGCGGGTTCACGGTAAGCGTCAAACCTGCAAGTACCTTGCAATTTGTGAATCAAGCACTTCCACAGTCAATTGGCGGCTGCAGGTGGCGTATATTATATTTGTATTTTTTTTGCGGGAGACTGGAGCTTATTTTTGCCTAGCTATTACAGACGAGCTGTTCCTGGCATTCCGCGCGGCAGACAGCCGGCAGGTCTTTGCTCCATGGCAGCAGTTTATGGTAGTTTTCTTCTGATATGTTGGGCATGGTCTCGAATATGTATTTTAGATATTCATACGGCTTGAGTCTGTTTTCTTTCGCCGTCTCTATTATGGAATAGATTATAGAGCTGGCCTTAGCTCCTTTCGGAGTGCATGAGAAGAGCCAGTTTTTTCTGCCTATGACGAACGGCTTTATGCTGCGCTCCGCCCTGTTGTTCGATATTTCCAGCCTCCCGTCAAGGTAGAATGTCTCAAGGTAAGGCTTCTGTTCCAGCGCGTAGCGAATGGCTTTGCCAAACGTTGATTTAGGAAGGGCAGGAACAGATTCAGCCCACGCAAAGAACGCGTCTGAAACCGGCTTGCTCTGTTCAGCGCGCTTTTTACGGCGATCTTCAGGCATGAGATTTTCGTATTCATGTTCCAACGAAAAGAGGTCATTGCAGAATTCAAGACCTTTCAGCGACGCACACTCTGTTCGTTCTTCAGGAGGAGCGGCGTTTACCGCGTCGTTGAATTTTCTTCTTGCGTGAGCCCAGCAGCCGCAGAGCCGGATGTCTTTCTGAAGTGTCTTGTAGGCGGAGTATCCGTCTGTGTGGAGGTATCCCTTGAAACCTTCGAGAAATCTTTTGGGGTGAGCGCTTGATCTGGTTTCCTGATATTCATAAAGCACCGTTGGCGTTTCAGTGTATCTTCCCGTGCGGTAGAGCCACATGAATGATTCGCTGCGAGAGGATCTGCCGGGTTCTTTAAGTACCTGTACCACCGTCTCGTCCGCGTGGAGTATCTCTTCTTTAAGCAGCCTTTGCCTCATCTGTTCATACAGATATTCAAGCCAGTCAAAAGACGCTTTTATGAGCCAGTTCGCCATGGTCTGACGGCTGAGCATGAATCCGTCTCCAAGAAAAGAGATCTCCTGACGGTATAGCGGCATCGCGTTCATGTATTTCTGTTCCATTATGTGGGCTATTAAGCTTGCTGAAGCGGCGCTTCCCTTTATGACTGGCTCAGGCATTGGAGCCTTTGTGACCGGAACTTTTATGTTTTCACGCTCGCATGTGCGGCAGGAGTATATCTCACGCTCGTGCTCTATTATCTTTACCTGAGCCGGGATTATCGTAAGTTCGCGCCTGGTTTCATGAGCCATGACGTGCATTGCGCTCCCGCATTCCGGGCATATGCGCTCCTCTTCGGGGATAGTATGATATACCTTCTCTGCCGGAAGAGAGTCAAAGTTATCGTTTCTTCCGCTTTTTTTCAGTTTGCGTCTGGCGTATGTTATCTCCTCAATCTCAGGCTCCGGACGCTTCTCGTCCGCTTCTTTCTCCGCCTCGTCAAACACGAGCAGCATCTGCCGTGAATCCGCGTCCGCCTTTTCGCTCGACTGGCCGAACTGTCTGTGCCGGTTTAGACGAAAGCACTCTTCATAATACGCAACGAGTTTGACAAGCTCCGAGTTCTTGTTCTCAAGTTTTAAGTTCATGTCCTCAAGCTCTGAGTTCTTGTCCTCAAGCTCTGAGTTCTTTTTCTTGAGTTCGTGACGATCCGCCTCAGACTTGCCGTATTTTATCTTTAATTTTTCCAGTTCATATATGAGATTTTCCATATGGCAAGCATACAGGAAAAAGCAAGATAAATCCAGTAATATCAAGGACTTGCAATTCCGACTATTATGTTATGACGAAAATCCGGGCGCCACTTCGTCCATGCTCAGCCTGCGGCGAAGTTTCGTTCCGCCAAGCAGGCAGGATAACTCTTCTTTGCTCAGGGTTATCTTCTTTATCTTTCCGTCCTTAGGCCATGGGAAGGTCCCTCTCTCAAGACGCTTCTGATATAACCAGAATCCGTCCCGGTCCCATTCAAGGATCTTCACTCTGTTACGGTTTCGGTTGCAAAATATGAACAGCGCGGAATCAAAAGCGTCACATACAAGCCTAAGGTTAATGATGGATGATAGCCCGTCTATTCCTTTGCGCATATCCGTCGCCCCGCATATCAGATAGATCTCTTTGCCTCTGCAGTCAAACATGAAATAAACTCCCCTCAGTTCAGCTTGGGTGCTATGGGGAGTTTATCTGTCTCTCGCCAGGTCGGATAGGTACTTCACGTTTGACGCTTACGGTTCACGCCGCCAACTGCCATAGAATAAGAAAAATCGGCATAGCCGGTACTTACCATACCAAACTATGCCGATATTTTCCGGGATTACAAATCCCTATAAGACACACCCTCAAATAGCGTGCCGGGTTTTTTATTCTTCGCCGATTGCTCTTACGCGCAGCTTAAAGCTTACTCCGCGGCTACGTCCTTCAACGCCTGCGCGGGGTCGACTGGGATACCAATGCCCATCGTTGTGGCGACGGTCACGCTTTTAACGTACGTCCCTTTGACCGCGGCCGGCCTTGCCTTGGCAATGGCCTTAAAGAGCGCCTTTACGTTCGCCTCAAGGTTCTCAACAGGGAACGAGGCCTTACCCACCGCGTTGTGGGTGATGGCTGTCTTGTCTACGCGGAACTCAACTCGGCCAGCCTTGATCTCCTTGACTGCGTTCGCGACATCGAAAGTGACCGTGTTGGTCTTTGCGCTTGGCATCAGCCCTCTCGGACCAAGCACTTTTCCAAGACGCCCGGCCGATTTCATTATGTCGGGTGTCGCGATGACAGCGTCAAAATCAAGCCTGCCGTCCGCGATCTCTTTTACCAGGTCCTCGCCGCCGACGATATCCGCGCCAGCGTCCAGCGCCTCCTTCTGTTTGTCGCCGAGAGCCAGCACACACACTTTTTTAGTGTGTCCGGTTCCGTGCGGAAGGATGATTGTGC
>Ga0302241_1002543_pt1 | contig 10818 bp, 8 predicted proteins | sample AAG_UR_Arg_MG_FD_193532 | JGI IMG/M metagenome (GOLD analysis project Ga0302241, IMG submission 193532) | Enriched activated sludge microbial communities from anaerobic digester in WTTP, New Holstein, Wisconsin, United States - AAG_UR_Arg | ecosystem: Engineered > Bioreactor > Anaerobic >...
GCCTTTTCTTCTTCTCTGGCCTTTTCTTCTTCTCTGGCCTTTTCTTCTTCTCTGGCCTTTTCTTCTTCTCTGGCCTTTTCTTCTTCTCTGGCTTTTTCTTCTTCTCTGGCTTTTTCTTCTTCTCTGACTTTTTCTTCTCCCTGAGATTGTATCAGAGATAATTCCGGGCCTTTTCCTTCAAACTGTTTTTTAAGTGTTTCTTCCTCTGCCATCCATTTTAGTCTAAGAGATTCTTTCTTAATTTCTTCTTCTCTTTTTTTATCTTCTTCTTCAGAAAGCTTTCTTTCTTCAGAGATTATTAAATCATCTTTTTGCCCTTTTTTTTCTTCTATAATTTTTGTTTTTTCATCCTGATATAATAAGTCTTGTCTGCCATTTTTACTATATTCTTCCTGTTTAGATTTTCTCTGAAGTGTTACCTTACTTATAGGGATAAAAAAATTTTCTTTTATTGCCGTGACTTTATCATAAGGTTTCTTTAATTCTTCCCTGACCTGAGTTTCTAATGATAAGGCTTCTTCATCTGTTATAGATAATTCTATTTTTTTTCTGGATAAATAAATCCTTTCACCTTCTGTTAAATCTCCGTCTACCAGGGTACTTTCTAACATGATTTTATAAAAAAGCAGATTTTGTTTTGTTTCCTCTCTGTGTTCAAAACCTCTTTTCTTCGCTTTATCTGATTTAGAGATTGTTCCCGTAATTTTATCACGATATTTATTTTTAACTTTTGTTTCCAGTTCAATGGCTATATCATCAGGAATACCAAGCATTATCTTTTTTCTGTTAATAAGATTTTTTTGAGTTTCTGTTAAATGACCTTCTGCCCAGAAAGTTTCAAGTATAGATTTAAAAATTAGATAATTACGTGGTAATTCTTTTTCTCTTTTGTCTTTTGGTTTATCCTGTTCTGACAATTATAAGCTCTCCCTTAGTTTTTTTCTTTTATTATATGGCAGAAAGTTTATAAAAGCAATATTTTTTATCCCTAATTTTTAGTTTTAATTTATTTTGTTTCCACAAATTGGACATATTTTCCATCCCTCTTTAATAACCTGACCACAAGTACAGTTTGTCTTTGAGGTTTGAATTGCCTCTGGTTTTTTAGATTTTTCTATTACAGGATCTGTTTTATCTTTTTTCATCCCCAGAAATTTTTCTATTTTTTCTGCAGGTGTTTCACTGCCGGCCGGTTTTGTTGCCAGGAGATATCTTGCTGCCAGTTCTTTTACTATAACAGGGTCAATTTTTCCTCCTTCTTCTTCATCAAGACATCTTTCTACTATATCTATACCAGGTATGGTTCCAAGGTTTAGAGCAGAGATTAGATCCGTACGTTTTCTCAATATATAATAACAGAGGTTATATTTATTAGTTGAGATAAGAGCTTCAAATTCCTTATCAAATTTTTTTTGCATTTCATTACGTTTCTGATATAACAAATAAATAGCTATTCCTGTAAATGGTACTAAAGCTGAACCAATTAAAGTTATAAGTAATAATATTGTTCCTATAATTATTATGACAAAATAAGTAGATAGCTTTGCCATTTCTTTTTGTATATTTCTGAGTTTTTCAAAGAGTTTTTCAAAATTAGTTGGCATTTCCCCTATTACTTTACCACGAATACAGCAGACTATATTTCTGTATGGTATATTATCCACTCTATAATTAAATATCCATACAGGAGTATAAAGCAGGGATACCTCTTTCTTTTCTATCTTTGAATTTACGCCTTTCAGCCTTTCTACAAGAGCTTTACATGCTTCTTCTTCAAGCCTGTTAGCTTCTCTTTCCCCTTTAATCCATGCCTCTTCCGGCGCCATATTTGGTATTTCAAGAGAAAAACGCTGATTTTCACTATCATCTAAAAAAAGAGCCTTTTTTTCCATAGGAAGAGGAAATAGCTCTCCCCACTTACCTTCACTTTCTTTCAATGCTCCCGATACAGATACAAAAGCATTATGAGATCCATAATGCTGGCCATTTTGAGGATACCATTCTTCATAGGGCTGATCTTCGTAAAGGCCTGTTAGTTGATTATATACCTGTCTCATTTTTTTTACTGAATTTTCTCCAAACCAGTTGGATGTTAATTGACATTCGAAAGAATAACATGGAATCATAACCCCATTAGGTCTTATCTGAGAAATTGTTTTTTCAGTATCTTCATGGACAAACTCTCTTCTCTGTGTTTCTCTTAGAATATATTTCATTGCTACATCCTCTTCAACTTCTACAGGAAGTATAAAAGTTCGATCCTCAAGTCCATGAGTTTCACCGGATATTTCTGCAAAATACTTGGACCCACAGTATTCACATTGGAGGGTTCTCATACTGGCAGTTCTTTTGAGTTGAGCACCACAGGTTTCACATTTCAGATTTATCAGGTTCATAGAACATCCCTCATTATTAATAGTTGAGGATTGAACGGTTATAGTTTATAGTTGGTATTCTTTACTGAATTTTCAACCCTTAACCTTCAACTATAATATAATTCGATTTTCTTGAATTATATACCTTCTTACTATTAAAAAATTATCTTTTCTCAGGATCTAATATACAACGAAATCCTATACCACTTCCCCTGTCAGAATCAATAATCGAGCGATCTGAACATCTAAAATTCTTTTCTTCTATATTTTCCCAGGAACCACCGCGGATAACCTTGTATTTACCTGTTTTGGGACCAGTTGGATTTTTATAAGGACTGGTTTTATAATAATTTTCATCATACCAGTCATAGCACCATTCTGCTACATTTCCTGCCATATCCATTACAGCATAATTACTTGCTCCTCCAGGGAAAGAACCTGCTGGTAAAACCCCCCGTCCATCATAAAAATTAATCATCTTTTTACATAAAGTTTCGTCATTCATATTTTTATTATTACATCTATTGGCATCCCATTCCATACCCCAGGGATAAATATTGCCTCTGGTGCTTTTTGCTGCTTTTTCCCATTGTGCTTCTGTTGGAAGTCCTTTTCCCATCCACTCTGCATAAGTCTTTGCCCCATGCCATGTTACACTTACTACAGGGTAATTATCAGCACCGGTCTTTGGTATATAAATACCATTTTTTACTTCTATCAGACAGTTCTGATCCTGTATTACAAGCCACCAGGTTTTATCTTTAGCTCTATGATTTCCTTTTTCATTTAAAAATTTACAATATTGACTGTTGGTTACTTCATATTTATCTATATAATAATCCTTTAGATAAACCTTATGCTGGGGGTACTCATCTAATTCTCCCTGTTTGGTCTGACTTCCCATCCAGAAATCTCCTGCCGGGATCAGTATCATCTCTGTTTCTCTATATTCCCGTGTTTCAGGTAGAGTGACAGAACCTGCCAGACTTTTTACCAGACCTGACAATGTGATGATAATAAGGAATATAACTACTGGTAATATTTTTAATGATAACTTCATACAGATTCACCTTTCTCTAATAATAGTTTATTAGATATCCAGTTTAAATCTATATATTGCAAATTTCTTACCTTAATCCACAACAGGTTGTAAAATTTTCCTCTTTTTTATTTCATCTGTATAGTCTCTGAATTTTAAACAGTCTCTCTCCTCAAATGTATCGTTCTGTATTTCCAGTTTATCCAGATTTTCGGCTACCTGTCTGTAGGCATCACGGAAAGGGATACCTTTTTTTACTATTTCATAGGCTTTATCAGTGGCAAAGAGTTCCGGAGAAATAGCTTTACTCAAAGCCTCACTGTTGACTTTGAGATTCTGAAATATGAGTCCCATTATTTCCAGACATTTAGAGGTTATGTCGAAAGCTTTCATAAGAGCCTCTTTAGTGAGCTGATAATCTCGATTATATCCGCTTATTAATTTATTTCCTATCATATCCACGCTGTACATAAGAGTGTGAACTAAAGAGGCCTTCCCTCGAATTAATTCCAGAAGGTCATAATTTTTCTTCTGTGGCATTATACTTGAACCGGTGCAGAATTCATCGGGTAAAGAAAAAAAATTAAATTCCCCCATTGTAAACATAAGTAGATCTGAAGCTATTTTATCCATAGTTTTCATAAAACTGCAGAGCGGAAAGATTAAGGTGGAAATTAACTTCGGCCTTGCCTGAACATAAATACAGTTTCTATTACCTTTAAAGCCTAAAAGTTTTCCACTGTAATCTCTATCAAGATTTAATGATGATCCATAGCCGGCAGCACTTCCTAAAGGATTTTTATTATTTATCTCATATGACGTTTCCAGTAATAGTAAGTCATCCAGGAAAGATTCTATATAAGATCCTGTGAGTAATTGCAGGGAAGATGGCATAGCCTTTTGCATATGGGTGTATCCGGGCATAAGGACAATATTTTCTCTGGAAAAATTATTTAAAGTTTCACAGAGTTTTACGGCAAGATTATGTGTGTTTATTATTTCGTCTCTTACCAATAATTGTATATCAACCATAACCTGATCGTTTCTGGAACGACCTGTGTGTATTTTCCTCCCCAGATCACCTGACTTTTCTATAAGATAATTCTCTATTGCCGTATGAACATCTTCATCTTCTTTTTTTATCTCTATACCATTATTTTTTATTTCTTCCAGAGCATTTACAAGTTGTTCTGTTTCTACTTCGTTTAATATACCGGCTTTTTTAAGAGTCATGGCATGCGCTATAGATCCCCTGCAGTCATAGGGAATAAGTTTTTTATCCAGAATATAGTCATTCCCCACTGTAAAATCTTCTATAAGCTTATTTAATTCTATTCCTTTATTCCAGAGTTTCATAATCAGTGAGCAGTGATCGGTGATCTATTACAGACATTACTCTGATTACCGATTATCCTTTCCCCATTCTTTTCATAATTGCATTATGGGCCATCAGTCTTATGGCATTTATCTTGATAAATCCTTCTGAATCTGTCTGGTCAAAACCACCTTCTATATTCATACTTGAGAGATCATGATCATAAAGAGAACTGGGAGAAGTTCTTCCTGTAACAATAACATTACCCTTATAAAGTTTTAAATAAACCACTCCATCGATTATTTCCTGACTTTTCCTTATTGCTGCCATAAGGAATTCCATTTCAGGACTGAACCAGAAACCATAATAGACCAGTTCAGAGAATTTAGGACTCAGCATGTCACGAAGACGCATGACTTCTCTGTCCATTGCTATACCTTCTATATCCATATGGGCCGCTCTCAGTATTGTCCCTCCCGGTGTTTCATATACACCTCTTGATTTTATACCTACAAACCTGTTCTCCACTATATCCACTCTACCTATACCGTTTTCTCTCCCCAGTTCATTCAAATATGTAAAAAGTTCCAGGGGTTTTGTTTTAATTGTACCGTCTTCCAGGTTTACAATCTTTATGGGTATACCGTCTTTAAAGTGTATTTCTATCCGTGTTTCTCTGTCCGGTGCATCTTTTGGATCCACTGTGAATTTAAACATATCCCTGTGAGGTTGAATTGCGGGGTCTTCAAGGATACCTGATTCAAAACTTATATGAAGTAAATTTTCATCTATACTGTAAGGCTTTTCCAGTGTTACACTGAGTGGTATGTTATTTTCTTTTGCATAGTTTATAAGATCAGTTCTTCCTTTAAATTTTACAAGAAAATCCTTATTCTTCCATGGTGATATGATCTTTATCTTAGGATTAAGTGCATAATAACTCAATTCAAATCTGACCTGATCATTTCCTTTTCCTGTTGAACCATGAGATACATATTCAGCATTTTCCTTACTGGCTATTTCTATATGTCTTTTTGCAATTAGAGGTCTTGCAAGAGATGTTCCTAATAAATATCTGCCTTCATAAAGAGCATTTGCGCTGAAGGCAGGAAATATATAATCAGTAACAAATTCTTCTTTTAAATCTTCTATATAAACCCTGGTTGCTCCAATATTAAGAGCCTTCTGTCGAGCTTCCTCAAAATCCTCACGCTGACCTACATCTGCAAGATATGCTATTACCTCAAAACCCTCATCTATAAGCCATTTAAGTATACAGGATGTATCGAGTCCACCACTGTAAGCAAGAACTACCTTTTTCATAAAACCCAGCCTTTCTAATTCTTAAATTCTTTTTATTATAAAGCCAGAGAGAAAATTTTTCAATGATTTAGAAAGAATTTTTTCTGCATACATATATGTATCCACTATTTTTATATACAGCTTTTTTATATAATAGTAACAGAAATAAGGATAATAGTAGATTTATTATGAAGAAGATAAAGTTGTATCTCGAAACATCTATAAAGGTAGTGATAGTATGAAAAATGTGACCTTTAACTACCAGATATAATCTGTAAATTAATTACCTTTCACGCCTCACGTCAGTATTGCATAAGCCGGAAAAGTGTTATAAAATAGTAAGTGTTCATATGGCTAATAGCTGATAGCTAAAAGCTTAAAATAAATTTTTCCCTGGTGATAAAGATGTATGTTTGCAAATGCTGGTTTGATATTCACTTACTGGAGGAACCAAATTCCTTAAAACGTAAAAGACAGATCATTAAAAGTTTAAAGGACAGAATCTGGAACAAGTTTCGTGTATCAGTAGCAGAGGTAGGGGAAAATGATCTCTGGCAGAAAGCTGAAATAGGTATTGCTTTTGTATCTTCAACTGGAATTATAGCGGAACAAATCTTTTCTAAAATTTTAAATCTTATCGATTCTGAAGAGGAAGTCGAAATTGTTGATATGTTTTATGATATAGAAAAAATTAAATCTTAAATTATTATTAGCTTTCAGCTAAATCTTGCGAATTTTAAATATATAAATAGTCTGAAAAATAGAATTTAATGACATTTGTTATGTAATTTCCATAAAAGCTGACTGCTGATAGCTGAACGCTTACAATTATTTATGGATATTCGTTATATGCTGAAAATAGCACTGACCTCGTAATCCTGATAAAAAATACTGACGGAAAATTCAAATAATCCTTCTACTTCATAATCTAATTCTATACTGGATTCTTTATAAAGTATCTCTTTTATCCCGGATTTTATTTTTGTCAAGATTTAAAAGCTTCGCATTTTTGCTGGAACACATAAGTAGCCCCACCGATAAGTCCTGCCTGTGAACCCAATTCTGCAATTACTATCTCTGTGGATTCAGGAGGGAACATTTTAACCCTCTTTTTTATCTCTTTCTGTGCCGGGGGGAAGAGATATTTATGGGCATTGACTATTCTGCCACCTATAACTATCTTTTCAGGGTTAAGTATAAGGATAAGATTTGAAATACCTGTACCAAGGTATCTTCCAATTTTATCAAAAATCTCTTTTGCAACGTCATCTCCCTTTTCTGCTGCCTCAAAAACTGAAAGTGGAGATAGATCTTTAACTTCTGCTAAAAGAGTTTTTTTATTCTTATCTATCATCTCTTTAGCTGTTTTTATAATAGCACCCCTTGCTACAAGAGCTTCAAAACATCCTTTATTGCCACATCCACATAAAGGTCCATCAGGCACTATTGTCATATGGCCTATTTCACCTGCTCCCTGGGAGGAACCCAGATGGAGTTTATTGTCTATTATAATACCTCCACCAATTCCTGTTCCCAGTGTCATACAGATTATATTTTTAACACCTCTCCCTGCACCGAAATATTTTTCTCCCAGGGCAAAAGCATTTACATCATTAAGAATCATTACCGGCAAATCAAGTGTGGTTTCAAGGATAGAAGATACTCTTATATCAGTCCATCCCGGGAAATTCGGAGAAAAATGACATATACCATTAATGGTGTCAATAAAGCCAGGAAGGGCGATACCTGCACCAAAAATCTCTTCTCTCTTTATTTTTTCTTCTGAAATTACCTGATTAATAATAAGAGCCATTTTATTAAGGACATTATTGACCTCTCTTTCTTCTGGAGCTATATCACATTCCTGGAGTTTGCCTGTCTTTCCTGATTGGTCCACCAGAGCGGCAGCAATATGGGTTCCCCCCAGATCCACTCCTATAGCATATTTCTTATTCATAAATTTTCCACCTTTCTGGTAATATCTTTAAAACTAACATTACTGCTTATTTTATAAGGACAACAGCAATAGATTTTACAGTTTGATTTTGTTTATCAATTAAAAAACCAATACCATTTGCATAAAGTATCATATCATTTTGCTCATAATATTGTTTTCCATATGTATTTACTACCTGTTGAAAACTGGAACCAATTCCAATACCACTTGAAGTTTTATAACCTGCTGAATAACTCATAATCATATCTATAATACCACTTGAAGGTGCCAGTAAACTTAGATCGCCATAAATGTATGATTTGGTATTACTATTTATGTTCATTATACCATCAGGTTCTCCCCACTTTGCCATTATATCATTTATTTTACTCCCCACATAAACAACACCTTCAATTCCACGTCCCGGGATAAGTATTCCCCTGGTATCTATTCCATGATCTATAGGAGGAATAATAATAGATGTACCGGGAGTAGCCTTAATTGTAACAACAGTTATGGGTTTACTGGAGATATCAAGAATCTTTGTTGATTTATTGTAATTAATATAGTATCCCAGATATTCACATATACCTTTTAAAGAGACATAAATCTTATCACCTTTAACATTATAATCCCCTTTATATTCGAACCCATTAATATATAAAAGAGTTTCACCTTTTTCATAGACATATTTAAATTTTATAACTTTACTTAAAGGTTCTAAAGAAGTATATATTTCTCCATCTTTCAAAAAAACATTTTTCTTATCATATTCTTTGTTTTTTATATAAATTGTAACTTTACTGAGATCCTTTATCTCATCCTGTGTATAAACAATAATCGGATGGAGAATAAATAAAAATAGTCCTGCCAGACAGATGATATATAATCTCTTCATAAATTCACCTCCTTAATAAAAAATATTTGTTTAAACTTAAAATAATTATACTACAGTTATAGATGTTATACCATAATAATTTTCATATATTCGAAAAAAACTCGGGGATTTATTAAGTGCTTATACACAGATCAATAATTTCATAATATTTTATTTTTTTATAGGAGAATAGTAAGAGGATAGAGAAAGTTTATTATGAGGGTTTCAGTTGGAGATTCAGATGTGACAACACATAACTTTTACCCATCAACTATAACCTGTTAAAGGAGGAAGTTAATAATGAAATTTAAAGTACTCTTAATAACAATTCTATTAATAATCACCTTATCTCACGCAAGAGCAGAAACACTACAGGAATTATTAAACAAAGGTAATGCCTTATTTGAAGAAGGAGATTATGAGAAATCCATACCTTATTTTGATAAAGCACTGGAAACTGAACCTGCATGTGAAATCGCATGGTTTCGTAAAGGAGTAGCACTCTATAAGCTAACAAAATATAAGGAAGCAGATATTTGTTTTGATGAGGTTATAAAAATGACTTCAGGTAATGCAGATGTCTGGTATCTTAAAGCTTTAACTCTTTATAAAAAAGAAAACTATAAAGATGCAATTGTATATTTTGATAAGGTCTTAGAAATTGCCCCCGGTAATAATTATAATGCTGAGACAGTGGGAATTGAATATATTTCACCGTTGAATAGTAAAGGAATGGCCTTATTTATGATAGAAAATTATGAAGAAGCAATTAAATGTTTTGACAGATCTATTGAGTCTAATCCGGAATTTGCCCTGGCCTGGAAAAATAAAGGAGAAGCATTAAAAAAAACAGGTAAATATGCTGAAGCAAAAGAATGTTTTGATAAAGAGCAGAAGTTAAGATCTGTAGAAAAGACACCTGAAGGTTCCGAAGTATCTGACGAATGGTTTCTAACAGGTTTTGAATATTATAAAAAAGGTATCTGGAGTAAAGCTCTGGAATGGTTTGAGCGGGCTCTGGAAAATGAACCAAATCATGCCTTTAGCCTTTTTGAAATTGGAATGGTATACTATTCAAAAGGAGATTATGGTAAATCACTGGAATATATAGATAAAGCTTTTGAGCTGGTAGAGAGTAAGAAAGATGTCTCCGGATTAAAGACTGAACTGGTCTATTCAGCAAAAGCCATGGTCTTACTGGGAATGCGTAAATATTACGAAGCAAGAGATTATTGTGACAGAGCTATAAAGATTGATCCTAACGATGCTGAAATATGGTTTACCAGGGGAATAGCTTTATGTTATCTGAAAGAATTTAAAGATGCCTCTAAAAGTTTTGATGAGGGGTTAAAGATTGAGCCAACAAATGTGATGGCCTGGTATTATAAATCTTTAATTGCATATTTTCAGGGAAATACTGAAGAAGCAATACAATTTTGTGATAAGGTACTGGAGATTGATCCTAAATATGCTGAAGCCTGGTATCAAAAAGGATTAGTATTATTTCATCAGGGAAAACATGAAGAAGCAAGGAAATGTTATGATAAGGCCGTAAAACTTGAGCCAGGTGAGGATTATATATGGTATAAGTGATGGGGGAAGGGGGCTAAAGTTGAGAGTTGAAGGTTGAGGGTTGAAGGCACAAAATTGTTAAACCCTCAACCATCAAACTTAAACTATCAACTTCCTCTCACATTTTACCTTTCACGATTTACTCACCAGTCCTACCAGATAATCTCCATTTTTCATAATATAATTCTGAGGATTAATAAGAAGGTCTCCTGATGCAGTTCTGACACCAAGAGGAAGGATTCTATCTTTTTTTCTGAGTTCTAATATAACATCACTGAATTCTTTACCTATCAAATCATTAGAAAGAGAAATATTCTGAAATTTATGTTCTGCCTCTGAAGGAAGAATACTGTTAATAAAGGGCACAATGTTTTCATTTATTGCCGCATGGGCTGCCATAAG